>Ga0366818_10014_pt2 | contig 68659 bp, 53 predicted proteins | sample TotcelFGM3001N14_FD_207090 | JGI IMG/M metagenome (GOLD analysis project Ga0366818, IMG submission 207090) | Enriched cells from coal bed in the Powder River Basin, Montana, United States - Total cells FGM rep3 HSBNCT.FGM.300.1.N14 ...
CTGTATGGGTCGTTTGTGGAATTGGGGGATAACCTCCGCATCGACGTGCGACTGGCCGACACGAAGACTGCGTCGGTTCTGCGGGCCGAATCTGCCTCAGGCGCGACGGAAGCCTTCGCCGAGCTATTGGAGGATTTGGCCATGCGGTTGGCCGCCGACTTGGCGGTCCGTCCGCCAGACAACGCCGAGAAGCTTGTCCGTGCGGCCACTCCCGCGCACAAGATCGAAGCGGCCATCCACTTCGCCAATGCCCAGCAGTCGTTCTCACGAGGTCAGTTTGCCGAAGCTGCGGCCCACTTCGAACGCGTCTTGCTGATTGAACCCAACAACGTTCACGCCGGCCTTGGCCGTGTAAGATCCTGGTCGAATCAGAGCGACTACGAGAAGGCGATCGAGGCCGGCGAGCAGACCTTGTCGATAGACATCGCTCCGGAGCAGTCGTTACTGAAGCAAGAGGTGTATTGGCGTCTGCAGAGTGCCCATTGGGGAGCGAAGAACTGGATGGAGTCGATCCGCATTTGCGATCGATTGCTAGAGGAATTCCCCGCCACGGGTTCCGGATCGGTCGTCCAACTGACGCGTGCCATGGCCATGATGTATGCAGGCCGTCGGGACGAAGGAATTGCAGCTTTGGAAACGGCAGTCAAGGACGAGCGCGCTCGTGCCGCCGGGGAGACCTACTCCACCGCGATCCAGACTCTGCACCGGTACTACATGGACGAGAATCGATACACCATGGGTTCACGTGAGTTTCAGGAGCGAAAACGTGACTCGGACTATATGCGCGAAATCGTCCGGCGGTCCAAAGACGCCGCTGCCAGAGGGCGCGAAGTGTATGAACTGATCCTCCAAGACCTGGAAGGCAAGAGGGACAACACCTCACGCTTTTGGCTGATCAATTGGGGTGTGCGAGGCATCCAGGCGTCTTTCATCAACGAGAAGGGGGCGACCGAGACACTCCTGTCCGCCGAGCAGCGAGAACGTCTGCTCGTGCGATTAATCGATAAGGCCTCCTGGGAACCGCGGTGCATGTATGACGCTCACCTCGCCCTGTCGGAATTGAGCGAGTACTTGGGCCACTGGGAGCAAGCCATCCAATCCTATCGCTACCTGCTTGAGCACGCGGAACTGAACTACATCCCGGATTCGCTGCCCTATTTCGACGAGTTGAAGCATGTTGCTCCAACGGGGCCCGTGGGCGAGCAGATTGACACGCGGTTCAAGATCGCCTCGATCACGCGAGACCACTTGGGCCAGCGCGACGTTGCCGTAACCGAATTCCAGCGGTTGATTGGCGATTTCGGCGTGACTCAGCACCGGGGCGTGAATACCGTTGCGGCCTTGGACAAGCTCGGTGAGTCCTTCGAATTCCCCGCGAAGGCCGCGCTGTTGTGGGGCGGCGGTCGCGATGCACTCGTGGCGTGGCAGAACGTTCTGGCACCGCTGGGCTATACGGTTCACCGCGTCGAGCAGTATCGCATCAGCGCCGCTCACCTGGCCCCCTACCAAATCGTCATTCTGGCGCGCACCGGGCGGCTGCCCTACGAGCCGACGGACGCCCTGGCGCTGCGATCTTATGTGGCTACCGGCGGATCGTTGCTGGTGGTGGCTTCGCCGGGGTGGGAGCCGGCCGCACCGGGCCTCCACAATCCGTTGCTCGCGTTCTTCGGTGCGGAAGCCGGCCAGGACATGGTCGTGCGGGCCACCAGCACCCATCTTGCGCCCCATCCGATTACCAAGGGTGTCGAACACGTCACGGCCAACAATGCGGTTAGTCTGACGGTGCCGCCTATGGCGGCCTTGGTCCAAGCGGGTGACCAGACCGTGCTGGCAGCCATGCCGTACCGCTTCGGTCGTGTGGTGGTGGCGTCGTTCGGCCAGTGGTTTCAGCCGGGACCGGGTGGTCCGAACTGGAAACTCGCGATTGGGTCGGCGCATTGGACGAGAGAACTCCCACGTGACAAGCTTCCCATCGAAACGGGCCCTGGCTTGCAGCTCCCTCTGTTGCGCAACGTGATATCCTGGCTGGACGAACCACACGCTCAAGGAACGATTGCCTCTCTGCGGCAGCCGTTTGTCAATGCACACCGAGCCGGGCTCCTCGATCAATTCTGCATCAAGCCTCGGGCCGAACTGGCGCGGGCGATGGACGCGCTGATTGCCCAGGTGCCGGCGGGAACTTGGAAAGAGGAAGCCTTATGGGCCGCAGGCGAGTCGCATCTGCAACTGTTTTACTTTCCCCGCAACAAAGGTCAGCCCGCGTATGGTTGGCCGATTGACGAACCGCGACACACCGAGTCTCGCTATTATCGGCAACTGGTCGAGTTTCCGGACAGCTCGCTGCGGCCGTATGCTCAGTGGAGATTGGCCGACTGCAAGTACCGTCAACTGCTGGACGCTCGCTGGTCGTCTGTGGAGGATTCGCCGAACGATCGGCAGGGGGTCGTCGAAGCGTTCCGCGAAGTGGATGCTCCGAAAGGCAGTCATGCCTGGGCCTGGAGCCAATTGCGGGCCGGGTCGCTGTTGTTTAATCGCAAGGATTTCCGTTCCGCCGCCGTACACTATCGCGAGGTCGCCGAGCGTATGCCCAACGGGGCCGAGAAATCGTTGGCCCTGCTCAATCTGAGCGTGTGCCACGAAGCGTTGGGGAACGCCGAAGAAGCTCGCCGCTACGAGAAGCTGGTGCTCTCCGTGCCGGACATCTTCTGGTGGACTTCCTCGGGGTACGAGAATTGGGCGCCCATGCGGATGTCAGGCGCAGAGTTGACTGACACAAGTCACGATTTCATCAATAGAATGAAGCGCTGAGCGGGACTGGCCGCCGAAGTCCGCCGGGAAATGGCCGCACTCGGCTTTGATGATTCGCCGGTTGCCGCCGGGACTGCAGCCAGCAGCAAGAAACCGAAAATGCCGCGAGCCAAGTCACGGCGCAGCAAGAGAAAATGAAACTCGATTCGGAAACGGTGGCATCATGACAGCTTCTCAACGAATCAGACCGATCATTCTATGTGGCTTGGGGATCACCGGGATATGCCTTTCGGCGGGTCTCGTTTCCGACGCAGCCGATAAGGAGCCCGCGCCGCCTGCTACTCAGAACGCAGAGTCTGCAAAGAAGGAACGGACGGTCGCCGTTCTTGGCTTCGCCGACAGGGGGCCTTCGGTCGAGTTGGCACCGTTGCGGATTGCGCTGGCGGAAATGCTGACCGGGGATCTCTCCCAGTTCGAAGGCGTGCAAGCGGTAGAACGCGTCCGCGTTTCGCAATTCCTCCACGAGACCGATTTGGGCGAATCGGCTCTCATCGATATAGCAACCGCTCAACGAGCCGGTCAAGCTCTGACCGCTGCCTACGCCGTGAGCGGCGCGTTCTCAGCCACACCGGAGAGGATTAACGTCGAGGCTGTGCTCTATGAGGTCGGAAAGGACGAGCCGCTCGAAAAATGGACATTCGAAGCAGATCCCAACGGATTCTTCGATATCGAGAGCCAACTATGCGTGAAAGTCCTCCAGGCATTGGGGATCAAGAAACCGGTCCGCCGAGCGCCGCCCAAGGCTGTGGATGGGCCTTCACCGACGCTCGCAGTCCTGGCTCTGAAAAACCTGGGGACTTTGGCTCGCTTACAGCCAATGGAAAGCGGCTTTGCCGAGCTGTTGCAGGCCAGCCTGAGTGCTTTGCCGAACATACGGTTGGTCGAACGGGAGAAGCTGTATGCCGTACTCGCGGAACAACAACTGAGCGTGTCCGGTTTGGCGGATTCGGCAACCGCGGTCCAAGTCGGCCGCCTGCTTGGCGCGGACCGCTTGCTGTATGGGTCGTTTGTGGAATTGGGGGATAACCTCCGCATCGACGTGCGACTGGCCGACACGAAGACTGCGTCGGTTCTGCGGGCCGAATCTGCGTCGGGTCCGACCAAACAATTTGATGAGTTGCTGAAAGACCTTGCCATGCGGCTCGCAGCCGATTTGGCGATCCGTCCGCCGGCGAACGCCGACAACCTGGTCCGCGCCGCCAGCCGCGCGCGAAGCATCGAGGCCGCCATCCATTTCGCGAACGCTCAGCAATCGTCTTATCACGGTCGGTACGCCGAGGCGGCGAGCAGTTTTGAGCGTGTATTGCTAATCGAGCCGAACAACGTTCACGCCAGTTTCGAACGACAGACGAGCTGGTTTCTGCAAAAAGAATATGAAAAGGCCTGCGAGGCCGGTGAATACACGTTGAAACTCTCGTTTCTTCCAGAGCAGTCTGCCCTGAAGGAAGAAGCCTTTCACCGACTCAAGACTGCCTATTGGTACGCACAGAAATACTCCGACGTCATCCGCATTTACGACCGGCTGCTGCAGGAGTTTCCCTCAAGTGGACACAACGCGGCGGACATGCTGGTGACACGTGCAATGGCATTGTTGTACTTGGGGCGCCGGGATGAAGCAGTGGCCGCATTGGAGGCCGCAGTCAAAGACGAAAGCGTTCGCGCCGACCCGCAGAAGTACTTCGATGCTCTCTACACATTGCACACGTACTACATGCGCGAGAAAGGGTACATCGTAGGTACGCGGGATTACCAACAACGGAGATACGATCCGGAATACCTGCGTGTCGTCAGCCAGCGCACGAAGCATGCAGCCGAACGATTCGCCGAGTTGTTCGAAGTGATGATGAAAGAGTTGGAAGGCAGAAGAGATGGCCATGCACGGATGTGGGCATACAACTGCGGGCTGCACGGCTTGACGACGGTGTGGATCGATGAGTCGGGGCGGACTCAGCGGCTTTTCACATCAGAGCAACGCAAGGAACGCCTCCTCAGAATTGTGAAGACGTTTTCGTGGGCGACCTTCGTCTGCTACGAGGCACACTCCAAGTTGGCAGACGTGAGCGATTATTTGGGCGACTGGGAACAGGCAATCCAGTCGTATCAGTACCTGGTTGATCATCCCGAACATCATTCTGCTTCATACTCTTTGCCCTATATCGACGACCTGGGGCACTACGCGCCATCAGATGCCATTTGCAGCCAAATCGACAGTCGGTTCAAGATCGCTTCGATTCTGCGGGACCACAAACAGCAGCCGGACGTTGCCATTCGTGAGTTCCAGAAATTGATTCATGACTTTGGGGTGACAAATCACCGCGGCGTCAATACGGTCGCCGCCCTGGATAAACTCGGGGCATCCTTCGAATTCCCGGAGAAAGCGGCTTTAGTGTGGGGCGGCGGCCCCGACGCGCTGGTCGCGTGGGGCCGCGTGCTCGAGCCGCTTGGCTATACGGTGCATCACGTCGAGCAGTATCAGATCAGCGCCGCACATCTCGCCCCGTACCAAATCGTGATCTTGGTCAGAACCGGACGGCTGCCGTACGAACCGACCGACGCATTGGCCTTACGGTCGTATGTGGCCACTGGCGGGTCTTTACTGGTCGTCGTTTCTCCGGGTTGGCATAACGCATCGCCCGGCATTCACAATCCGGTGCTGACGTTCTTCGATGCCCACGCCGGTCAGGAGATGGTCGTGCGGGCCAGTAGCACGCGGATCGTACCGCATCCGATGACGACGGGTGCCGAGCAGGTGATGGCCAAGAATGCGGTCCATCTAACCGTGCCGCCAGAGACGGCTTTGATCGAAGCCGGCGACCGGACCGTGCTGGCCGCCATGCCGTACCGGCACGGACGCGTGGTGATCGCATCGTTCGGGCAATGGTTCCAGCCGGGACCGGGACGGCCCGGGTGGAGACTCCTCGTCGACAGCACGCCTGGTCGTACCACAGCGACTGCACCCGACAAGTGTCCCTACGAGGACGGCCCCGGGCTGCAAATGCCGCTGTTACGCAACGTGGTGGCGTGGCTGGACGAACCCCACGCAAGCGGAAAGATCGGGCAAGCACGTCAACCATTCGTCGACGCGCATCGCGCCGGATTGCTCGATCAGTTTCGAGTCAAGCCTCGCGCCGAATTGGCAGCAGCGATGGACGATCTGATCGCCCGCGTTCCGGAGGGAGACTGGAAGGAGGAAGCTTTGTGGGTTGCGGGGGAGTCGTGTCTGCAGCAATTCTACCTTCCGCGCAAGACGCGCAGTCTGTTCTACGGCTGGGTGGTTTCCGAACCGCGGCACGTCGAATCGCGGTATGTCCAGCGGCTGGTCGAGCAGTTTCCGAACAGCCCGCTGCGCGCATTGGCTCAGTGGAGATTGGCCGACTGCAAATACCGTCAACTACTGGATGCCGGACGATCATCTTCGACGGCTCCTGCCATAGACCGACAGACGGTCATCGACGCGTTTCTCCGAGTCGACGCTCCCCAGGGCAGTCACGCTTGGGCCTGGAGCCGTCTGCGAGTTGGCGCGATCTTGTTCAAGAACGGCGATTTCAGTTCCGCCGCAGTCCACTATCATGAGGTGGCGGAGCGCATGTCCAACGGCGCCGAGAAATCGTTGGCCTTGCTCCATCTGAGCGTATGTTACGAAGCGGTGGGGAAGATCGAGGAAGCCCGCCGCTACGAGAAGCTGGTGCTGTCCGTGCCGGACATTTACTGGTCGACTTCCTCGGGGTACGAGGATTGGGCGCCCATGCGGATGTCAGGAGCGGAGTTGACGGACACGACTCACGACTTCATCAAGCGAATGAAACGCTGAACACAGCGTGCTTCGGTCTGAACCACCAGCAGAGCGAAACTCTGGTGGAGATGCTTCTCGATGCACCGGAATCCGTTGTTGCAGCGTCACGATGTGCGACGTGCGGGAGGCAGGTTGATGGTCAAGCGGCAGGTGTCGCTCATTCCGGCAGAACGAATCGAACGCTCGATCCTCGTGGCTCGGGCGACGTCGGCTTGCACTGTCCACTGCTGGAAATCGTGGAAAGCTCGTTTCGCATGGAATGGTCAACGCGATTTCCAGCAGTGCCACACGCGCCGCCTGCTGGATCGCAGGGCCACGCCCGCCACGCCATCGCCGCAGGTCTGACGCTCGTCACGGATAATTCCGGGGAGTTCACCCGCGTCGCCGGATTACGCGTGCAGAACTGGAAGGTTTCACCGCAGACGTGAAACAGCCAGAGTTCCGAAACCGTCCGACCATTTGGCAAGGGCTGGTCCTTCCCCGGCACAAGCTCGCCACGAAACGGAATTAGCCGAACGATGTCAGAGTCAGGCACTTCCTTCGCCGGAAGCATGCGCTGTCACACGGCGCAGACGACACTCGGCGAAGATTGAAGTTTGAAGTGCCTGACGCGAAGACTTCCCCAGACCACCTGCCCAGTCCCACCTGGTGCCGGTCCTTGACCAGCGCGGCCATTTGCCCGTCGGACGGCACGTTCGCGAAGATACGGCTTTTCCACCAAGTTGGTGCCGCGAAGCAACCGGCCGCTAGATCGCCCACCCCAGCTGTTTGTGGCAGAATAGGTCGTGCCCTCAGGCGATAAGACGGCCATGTCGAAGATAGATCCCGGCGGCTTCTGAGCCAGCCACAGTGTCAGTAAGACCTTTCCCCGCTGACACCACACAGCCGGTTCGGAAGGGTTGTCAATCCGTCCGTTCGACAGCAACTTAAGATTGGGCAGGGGCTTCGAATCAGCAAATCGCTGCCATTCGCAAACCACTTGCACACCTCCGTCTCCTTGACCTTGGGCTTCTTCGGCGGGGGCAGGCTTCGACAGCTCCTCAAGGCGCTGCTTGATCTTCAGCGCCGCCAGACCTCCGAGCTTCGGTTCGGCCTGCCGATACCACAAGCCGGCGCGCAGCTGCAGCAGGTTGCGTTCCTCGCCCTGCCTGGTTTCAGCCACATCCCACCAGGCGTCGCCGATCGCAGCCTGCTGCTCAGCCGAGTTGGCCTGGCGCAATTCCATGAGCGCCGCGTCCTTCAGCGCCTTGTCACTGCCCAGCGCCAGCATCGGGACGCCCCAAGCCCAATCGCCCTTCACAAAGCACTGATACCGGCCGGCCGTCAGGTTTGCGGCTGGCTGCGCGGGATCATCTTGCATCAAAGCCCACGCCGCTTTGTACTCCTGGAAGGCACGTTGGCGCTTCTGGAAGTCGTCGCTCTTAGCCGCCAACTCCTTGACCAGCGGGTACTGCCTGGCCTTCTGCGCAGACGCCTTGGCCGATTCGCACAGGTCGAGCGCCAACGCGTACTCCTCCGCGCCCGCCACCGCGTCGGCGATCTTCAACGCGGCCTCGGCGACCGCCTTGTGCTGGCCGGTCATGGTGGCGTTGCCTGCGGCCGCCAGCAGCGTTTCCGCCGTGCGCTTGGGCCCCGGCACGTCGAACCGCTCGGCCATTTTCTCGACCGCCTGCAGCGCCGTCGGCGCGTCACCCGCGGTGGCCGCAATATCCGCCGCGATCTTCAGGACACTCACGAGCACACGATGAAAACGACTGCGCATAGGTGTTAACAAAGGGCCTTTGATGGCACGTATTCTTCGATGTCGCGATGTCGTCGCTCCGTTCACGCTGCTCCTCGCATTAACCTGTGTTTATTGGGTGGACAGCCGGAGTGCGCCTCGTGCTGGCTTCCAGCCCGGCGGTCCCCGGACGGGCCAGCAGGATGCGACATCGTTGCTCGCCCAACGCGTCGAACCGTCGGCGACGACAGATACCGTTGCAAAACTCGAATCGTCGCCCGCCTCGACTCCCTGCGACGCTCCCCAGGCCGAGAAGGCGGAGCCTGCGAGGAAACCCGTGTTGGAGGAGCCCCAGCCGGCTGAATCTGTCCGGATCGCGGCGGCGGAAACGAAGGCCGAGCGAGAACGTGCACGAGCCTCGAGGGGGGCCGCTCGCCAGATCAAGATCTCCACGCCCTACCAAGAACTCAAGGCCATCGAGACCGCCAAACGGGACAAGCACGGGAACCTGGAAGGAACCCAGTTCGATTTGGCGCGGGACGGCGCTTTCGAAGGACTGCAGATTGCCGTGATTCACCTGTATGGCTTCGATTTCCAGCAAGCCCGGGCGGCACTCGCCGAGAAAGGCTTCGGCGGGCGGCTGTCTGGCGATCTGCACGGCGATCAGGTGGCCCGGGGGAAAACGAACGGCAGCCGGTCCGGAATGGTGCGGGAACATTTGATTTGCACAGAGCTGGAGAACTTGTACGAGGGGATTACCATCTCCACGATCGAGACGCACGCCGAGCTGCAACCAATCGTGTACGGTTCCGCAGGCAATGTGGTTGTCGCCGCCTACGACCGCGACGGCAAGCGGGCCCTCTTGGACGGCGGTTTCACCAGACTATTCCACAAATGGGATACGGCCGCAACCGGTCGCTATGTCAAAAACGCCGCGGCTTGGCTCGTGAACTATGAAGGAGCGGGCAGAGCTTGGTTTGATCCCCGCTACGTCGAAGCGCGCGAGATCCTGCAGGCCCTGGAGAAAGCCCCCGAGACGGACATCGTAAAGGCCCTATCCAGGGCCAACCCGCTCGAACGCTGGCCGGCGTTGGTCACCTCCCAGAAGAAGGCGCTTCGCCGCCCGGACGAGTTTGTCATGCTGCTGAAGGACGACCACGAGAGCGTCCGCCAGGAAGCCCTGAAGACCCTCCGTGCCATGCCCGCCAATGACGACGATAATCCTCGGCTGGAAGCCGGCGCGAAATCCTGGGATGCGGTGCGCGAACGCTGGGGTTCCCGGAGATCGGCATATTCCCGATCCGTTGGATTTCCTCCGTTCTCGGCCTCGCGCCAACGTTGGCCATAAGCCTCATCGGCCCGGCGCATGCGTTGTCGGCGGCGAATCCAATCGCGCGATTTGTTGCTGGTGATGCGGTACGCCCAGGCAGGAAAGGCGGAGGGATCTCCGAGCCGTCCGATCCGGCGGCTGATCACGATCCAGGCTTCTTGCAGCACGTCCCAGGCCGCCTGCTCGTCGTCCGTCAGCCGCCAAGCAAGCCGCCACAGGCGGTCCTGCCATCGTTCGACCAGTTCGGAGAGGGCCTCGATGGCCCCTTCCTGAGCCCGGATCACCAGCAGTTCGTCTTCGATCCGTTGTTCCTGGTTCATCCGCGAGAAGGTCGAACGGGAAGGAAAAACGGTTCAAGGAGGCGAGAAAAAAAAGAAGCTGGTCCGCTCGGCATCGCGAAGGACTTGGCGGAAGTCATCGTCGCTTGGTGCCTTTTCATCCTGAATTCGCTATCCTCCTCGACCAGGTCGAGAAAGGCTTCGCCGCGTTCGCAATCCGGATTGGCACAGCGACTGCCCCAGACCCACAGCGGGTCGGGAAAAGAGGAAAAGCGAAACAGCCGTGGTCCCATGAATTCGGTTCCGTGAATGTCAGGTTGGCGCCGTGGTCGGTTTGGCCTTGAGCGTCATTGAACAATCGCGCAGCACGGATGGCAAGACCGGGCAAGTGGGATAGGCTTCCAGCCTGTCATCCATCAGGCGTCAGGCGGCCGCCAGCCAGTGGCGGAGGGTGGCGAGATCCTGGCCCAGGGCCTCGATGTTGGGCTCGACGCCGGCTTGTTCCAGGTACTCGATGTGCAGCGAAAACGGCCCGGAAAAGGCGGCTGGTTTCCAGCGGCGGAGCGCGCTTTGATCGACGCGGCCTTGGCCGAGCGGGACGTTGCGCGGTTTATCGTCTTCCCATTGGAAATCCTTGACGCAGACCGCGCCCACATGAGCCGCGGCGACGTTTTGCAGCACCGGCCAGGCCAACCCGGCTTCGGCCACGGCGTGACGGATGTCAAAGGCGAAACCGATCTCTTCTACGGGGATCTCGTCGATCAGAGACTGCAAGTCCCAGACGGTGGCGCCCACGTACCGTGCGCCGGCATGATTCTGGTACAGCCCTTGGATGCCGATTTCCCCGTTCATCGCCGCCAACTCGCGGACTACCGGCCGCAGCGCGTCCAGTTGCGGTTTGACGGGATGGTCCAGGTCGTAGACGTAGTAGCCCATCCGATAGCGTTTGACGCCCAAGCTGGCAGCCAGACGCAGCAGTTGCTCGTCCGCCGCCACGTCGGCGCGGGTGACCGACGTGGTCATGATGGTGATCTCCAAGCCGTGTTTGCGCAACGCTTCGACCAGCCTCGGCAGGTCGTCGGCAGCCCGTTCCGGCAGGACCTGCCCCTTGGCCCGCACTGTCGCTTCGATGCCGTCGAATCCCAAGCGGGCGATCGTCTCGGCCAGCTGTGCGTAGGACAGTGGCTGCAGGAACTTGGTGAACGCGCAGATGGGATTGTGGGGCGTTGCGGTTGGCTCCGCAGCTCGCGCAGCGGCCCAGGCGGTCGCGGTCGCTGTCGCCAGACTGCCGACCAGAAACTTGCGACGGGACAGATCCGGTGCGTTCATCTGCGAGGGCTCCCAAGATCAGGGTTGTGGCGAAGCATCGTTCGAGAAAATACTACCCGATCTTTGGCGAGCGGCAAGGCGCCAGCCTCCGGTGTTTTGGACCCTCCCCTGTGGCTTGAACGACGCCTGAATTATCGCGATTCCTCGGCGGAAAGTTTGATCTCGATTGATCGTAGGACACCAGCCTAACGATCTCGCTGGCAAGCAGCGAGGATTCGAGGAACGCGAATTCGGCAGGCGCTGGATGCCGGGCTGAAATAGGTAGATCCCCAGGCACGAAAACCTCGGCACAGGCAACGAGATGCTTGCGAACCTCAAGAATGACCGCGCCCCGCTCCGCCCATGGCTTGACTGAAGCCTCCGTGGGACGAGGGACTCAAATGCTCCAAGGTTCCCGCATGTGTCGGGCGCGGAGGCGATTGGCTCCTTCGTCGTTCACGAACTCCTCGCGCCCGGGGTCCCACGTCAGCTTCCGGCCCAACAACATCCCGATCGCGACGATCGAGCAGAGGGTGGTCGATCGATGCGCGACTTCGACCGGGGCGCAAGTCCGCCTTCCTTGCCGAACGCAATCGATGAAATCGCCCGGAAGCTCGTCCCGCAAATGCACCTTGTCGCGGGGACCGATTTGGACTTGGAACAGCTTCTTCGGGTAGGCGTCGACTTCGCCGCGCCAGATGAATACCCAGCCCTCGGTGCCTTCGAACCGGATGCCCATCGGATGGCGCACGGGGTCGTTCCAATCTTTCTTCGGTTCCCAGGAAGGAGTGTCCGTCCAGTTCCACGTCACGCCGTTAGCGAACCGGAAGTTCATGTTCCAAAGATGCGGGTTGTCGAACAGTCCCTCGGTCGGAAACTCTCCGCGGGCATCGATCTCGATCGGGCCCGCATACCCGTCCAGACCGGAACCCTGCATCGCGCTGTCGGCGTGGTGTACGCCCCAGCCCGCGATATAGCCCAGACTGTAGTCAGAGATGTGATACCAGGGATGCGATTGAATCCGTAGCGAAGTGAACGGTGCCCACGGCGCCGGGCCCAGCCACATTTCCCAGTCCAATCCTTCCGGCACGGGTTCGACCGGCTGCGGACCGCAGACTTGACCCTGGGGGCTGCCGATCTTGACGTGCTGGAGCTGGCCGATGTAGCCATTGAGCACCAGTTCGCAGCCGAACAGCATTTGCACGTCGTGCCGCTGCTGCGTGCCGTGTTGGAAAACGATTCCATAGCGATTGACGGCATCGACGACGGCCCGGCCTTCCGCGATGGTCCGGCTGAGCGGCTTTTGACAATAGACGTGCTTGCCGGCCTTGGCAGCGGCGATGGTGATCAGGGCGTGCCAGTGGTCGGGAGTGGCGACGTAGACGGCGTCCACGTCGTCGCGGGCAAGGACGTCGCGAAAGTCATTGTATGCCGAACAGGTTCCGGCTCCTTGCTTCGCTTCCACCTGAGCCTTTCCCGCGTCTCGCCGCTCTTTGCGCACGTCGCAAACCGCCACGTACCGCACGTCGTCTCGGCCCAGGAACATCGGCCAGGCAAAACCCAGGCCGATGGCCGCGATCCGGATTCGATTGCTCGGGGCCGTGCTTCCGTCGAGCCCCAGCGCCGTGCCGGGCACCCAGCAGGGAACCGCCAAGGCGGCTGCGGTCCCGCAACCGCACTGCAGAAATCGCCGCCGGTTGGTCTTCAGTACTTGTGCCATCGTCAACTCCGCATTTGTTTCGGTTTTCTTTTGAAGTTCTCTCGCCCGACGCACAACCTCCGCGTTCTTCATCGTCCAGCGGATCGTTGGCATGGCTTCAACGCCCCGGGCCGGGTGACTGCGCAGCACGCTCCTGGGCGTGCGGCACGGGAGCCCCGGCCGTCGCATGCACCGAGAGCATTCCCCGCATCGCCGCCATTTGCGTCGTCCTGGACATGTCCGCCGCGCGAAGCCGCTGGTACAGGACCAAGGCTTCGGCCTTTCTGCCGGCCGTGCGAAATTGCTCGGCGCACATCAGGCAGCTGTCGGCAAGAGTCGCCCGATCCGCACTCGGAGCATTTGCCAGGGCCGCGGTTAATGCTTCGGCTGCTGCCGGACCACCGATCTTGCCCAGTGCCGCCGCCGCCGCTCGACGATGAGCAGGGGTCTCTCCGGTCAGCAGGCGGACCAGATCGGGAACCGCAGTCTGGGCGCGGCGGTTTCCCAATGATTGGATCACGTCCGTACGCCGCTCCGCCGGCAGGCTTCTGAGCGCTTGACACAAGGCATCCTGCGCTGCGGGGTCCGGGATTCCCTCCAGGGCGAAGCAGGCCATATTGGAGAGCTTCTCGTCGCCCAGAAGCCCAGCCAAGGCGGGAACGCTGGCCGCGGACCCGATGATCGCCAGACGTCGGCAAGCGAAGTCCTTGGCTGCAGGCGTCGCGGCGGGGTTTAACAACACTTCGACCAACCGCGGTTCGACGATCTTGTAGCTCGGCGCGTCTTGCTGCGAGTTACGAATCGCTTCATCGACGACGGCGAGCCGGCGACGCGGCAGACCCCAGTCGTATCGCGGCAGGTAATCCCACGCCTCTTCGAGCGTGTGGACGGCCGGCGGTTGGATGCCCGAGCCGTACTTTTCGAGAAGGTAAGCGTAAAGACCAGCCCGTTGGGCGTCCGTAAGTTGTGCCTTGTAGAGCAGAACCTCGGAGATGTCCCCATGGAAATAGCCCCCCTCGCGGCCCCAGAAGAACCGGCCCCCGACACGAACTTCGTCCATCGCGGTCACGGCGTCGCCGGCGGAACGACTATCTTCCTCCCGTCCGTTGATCCATAAGCGGGCACGCTCGTTGTCGACCGCGAGAAGAATGATTTGCCCCTCGCCGAAGGGAGCCGATTCTGTACGCAGGTTCCCCGCGCCGCCCTGGTGCTTGACTCCTTCGAGATTCAGCGTATCGAACTGGGTTGTCCCGCTGCCGCCGAGATCGAGGTTCAAACCCGACTGGAAATCCTGCTGTCCCGGCCGATTGGTCGCCAGCAGTGCATGAAACTGACTACTTCCAGCGTTGGACCGTGGCGTCACGACCAGGGCCAGCGACCAGGTCTGCGCAGACTGGCCGAAAGCCATGTCCCGGAGCACGTCATCCGTGCCGTCGAATCGCAACGCCGGGTGGCCGCCAAGGGCCTTGGCCACGAACAGCGGCGTCTGCGTCCCGGAAATCGTCAGTTTGCGGCCCACCCAGGCGGCCTTGTTTTCCCAGGACGAGACGCGCCCCTCCGGAGACACCGTCAGTGTTGCTTGATCCTCGGAGTCGAGCCATAGGAGGAGGTTCGGGTCCTGAGGATCGGGAGCGACGGGCGCGGCTGCTGGGATGGACGTGTCGGCCTGTTGCTCATCGGTCACCCGAGCGCCGCAAAGCACGAGCGGATCGAAGCGATAGGGCGACTCGCCCGCCGCCCAGGCCATTCCGCGCAGCAGCAAGATTCGGAAGTAGGGATCGTCGAAGGTCCAGGTATAGTGCCCGAGGATCGTGCTGTAGACTCGCCCTTTCCCGGCGCTGTACGTCCAGAACATCGGCTCTGGCTGCAATCGGCCGCTGTCTTTGGCCTTCTCATCCGCGGTGGCCAGCAAGTCGATCCGCGAGGCGTCGCCGACCAGCGGCCAATAGGTCTCGTCCAGGAATCGCAATTGCGGCGGCAAGCCCTTGCAGATCGGATGCTCGCGCGCGGTTATCTTCAGATCAACCCGCCCATGCCGAAACAGCGTGTAGCCGCCCTCCCAGGCCAGACCGATCAATTCCGCCAGCGGCCGGGCATGTGGCTGTTCGGCAATCGTTGCCGAATGGACGGCGACGAATCCGCCTCCCCGGTCCAGGAATGCCTTCAGGTCGCGCAGTTTGGCTTCGTTCCAGATCCCGCCGGTTCCGAAGAAGGCGACCACCAGATCCGCGCGGGACCACTGCTCCGGCGTGGGCCAGTCCTGGGCCATTTGCACCGTCACCTTCGGGGCACCGGGCGGCGGCCCTTCTGCGGAGGCGGGGCCATACAGGTTCACTTGCCCCGCGCCAGCTTTCTTCCCGCCCAGCAGTACCTTCCACCGCTCCATCCAAAGCGGATAGTCGTGCTCCTCGAAGCCGTGGTCCTTTCGGTTCGCCACCAGCACCAGCTCGAGCGGTCGCAACTCGTTTGTCGGCGGCGCTTGGGGCGCCTGGGCCAGTACGGCCTCGACCTCCTGCCGGTTTCGGGCCGGAGGGGGCGCGGCGCCTGGGGTCGGGTCGGCGGCGAGATGCAGGCAGAAACACAAGGCGGCGACGTGGACAACACTCAGAAATGGTCGATGCATGTTCGAATCCTCGATCAACTCACTTGGCCCCAACTCAGGTAGCCGGAACGCTTTTGGCTCCTCCGCCCGAGTGCTCTCCCCAGCGAGCGCCGCCTTGCTTCCACGCGACGCTGTGAATTCTAAGGGAATGGAACTGCGTCCGCAAGCTGCGCGTGGCGAGGGTGGCGAGGGACGAGTCTCGCTCATGATCTCCGGCGTGCTTGCTCGTTGCCGACGCGATCTCTCGAGAAACCGGCTTTGAATCGTTAACCCTGACCGCCTCAAACGGAACGCGCCGGCTCAGGGGGATTCCCCCCTGCCGGTTTCCCGTTTACAACATGGACAGCTTGAAAAATCATCTTCCCCACAGAAAGGAGAAGCCTCATGTGTCAACCAAGATCGACGGTCAGCCGGCGGCGTTTTCTGACGACCGCTGCTAAGGCGAGTGCTCTGTTTGCCGTGCCGACGCTCGTTTCGGGCCGCGTGCTGGGCCTGGACGGTGGCGTGGCCGCCAGCGAGCGGATTACGCTGGCCGGGATGGGAATCGGCGGACGCGGCGGGTACGTGCTCGGCGTCATGATGGAGGAACCCGTGTTCCAGTTCGTCGCGATTGCCGATCCGCAAAAGGCGCGCCGCGAGGGCGTCAAGCAGCGGACGGAGCAGAAATACGGGCCCGGTGTGGAAATGTACCGCGATTTCCGCGAGATGCTGCCGCGCGAGGACATCGACGCGGTGCTGATCGCCACGGGCGACCGCTGGCACACGATGGCGTCGATCTATGCGGCCAAGGCGGGCAAGGATATCTATTGCGAAAAACCCTGCTCCATGACGATCGCCGAGAGTCAGGCGCTGGCGGACACGATGCGGCGCTACAATCGCATTTACACCGCCGGTACCCAGCGCCGCAGCATTTCGAACTTTTTGTTCGCCGCTGAAATGTGCCACACGGGCAAGCTGGGGCAACTGACCACGGTTCATGCCAACACCCTGAATCCGTCCGTTCGCCACGACTGGCTGCCAGCCGAGCCGGAACCGTCGCCGGAGGAGTGCGATTGGAACCTGTGGCTGGGCCCAACGCCCTGGCGGCCGTACAACAGCGCCTATACGCGCGGCGGCTGGCGCGGGTTCTTCGATTTCCACGGCGGCGGCATCTTGGAGTGGGGCGCCCATACGGTCGATCTGTGCAACTGGGCCGGTACCAACGATACCTTGATGCCCGTGTTGTACGAACCGACCCCCAGCGGCTGCATCGCCACGTACTCGACCGGCCTGAAATTGGTGATGCGAGACCAGGGCTGGATGGGCTTGGGCACCTGCAGCGCGCGGTACGAAGGCGAAGACGGCTGGGTCGAAACGGGCGACAGCGGACGGCTCGAGTTTTCGTCCGGCGCATTGCGCGCCGAGCAGCGGGCATTCACCGAAGCCGGCACGTCGGCCGTCAGTCACGTGAAGGATTGGATCGACGCGGTCAAAACGCGCCGGCCCGCCAACTCGAACGCCGACGTCGTGGCCATGAGCCACATCATCTGCCACTGTGCATACATCGCTTGGCAGTTGGACCGGCCGCTTGAATTCGACCCGGTCAAAGTCGAGTTTAAGGGCGATGCCGAGGCCAATCGCATGCGCTCGCGGGCCCTGCGCGATCCGTGGCATGTTTAGAGAGTCCAACCAGACGTCGATCAAGTGGCTGACTCGTTCTTGATATTCTTTGAATTTAAAAGGAGATACACATGTTAGTGAAACGAAGCCTGATACTCGCGACCTGTGCCGCCATCCTCGTTGCGGCGCTGGCCGATCCGGCGGCGGCTCAGAGCAACTCGAAGGAAATCATGGCGCGGCCGGCGGCCGAACTGGTCGAGTTGGTCAAGGACCCGAACGCGACGGAGTTTGAAAAGGCCAAGGCTTGTCAGCGTTTGGCGATCATCGGCACGGCGGACGCGGTGCCGGCGCTGGCCGCGCTGCTGGGGGATGAAAAACTGAACCTGTACGGCCGCTTCGCCTTGGAAGCGATCCCGGGCCCGGCCGTGGACGACGCATTGCGCGAAGCGGCGACCAAGCTCCAGGGCCGGCAACTGGTGGGCGTCATCAACTCGATCGGCCACCGTCGCGACGCGAAAGCCTTGGCGCTGCTGACCGAACTGGCCGGCAACGCGGACCGGACGGTGGCCTCGGCCGCGGGGCACGCCATCGGGCACATCGCGACCGTCGAGGCGGCGGCGGTCCTGACCGAGGCCCTCGGCAAAGATTCGCCCGTGAAACGCTGCTTGGGCGACAGCGCCTTGGCCTGTGCCGAGGGTTTGGCCGCGGCTGGGAAACAGGCCGAAGCGGTCGCCTTGTACGAAACCGTCGCGCAAGCTTCCGTACCCCAATACATGCAGATCGGCGCGCTGGGCGGCCAATTCCGCCTGCGAAAAACGGCGGCCAAGGACCTGCTGTTGGCGCAGATTCGCTCCGAAGACAAAGCCCATTTCAACCTCGGGCTGTCGGTCGCCCGCTGGCTGCCCGGCGCCGAGGTGACGGCGGTGCTGGGGGACGAGTTGGAAAAGCTGCCGGCCGAGCGGCAAGCGCTGCTGCTGCGGGCGTTGGGAGATCGTCAGGAAGCGGTGCCGCTGGCCACCGTGGTAGCGGCCAGCAAGAGCCCGTCGCCGGCGGTTCGCGAGGCGGCGATTGCCGTGCTGGCCAAGCTGGGCGACGCATCCGCCGTGGGAATTCTGCTGGACGCCGCGTTGGGCGACGGTCCGGCCGCGGCGACCGCAAAAGAAGGCTTGAAAACCATCGCGGCCCCGGATGCGGACGCGGCGATTTTGACCAAGCTCGGGAATGCGGACGCCCGGGCGACCGCGGTACTGTTCGAACTGGCTGGGGCCCGCCGGATTGAGGCGGCGGCCGGCAAAATTCGCGAATCCCTCGCCCACGGCGACCAGAGCGTCAGGCTGGCGGCCTTGGCTGCCATGGGCCAGTTGATCGCCGTCGCGGATTTGGAATTGCTCACCCGAGGCGCTCTGGCCGGCGGCAACGCGCCGGAGACCGCGGCCGCACAGGCCGCCCTCCAGACGGCCGCTCTGCGGATGGCCGATCGGGAAGCCACGGCGGCCAAGCTGACCGCATGTCTGCCCGGCGCGTCGGCCGAAAACCAAACGTACCTTCTGGAGCTGTTGGGCAAAGTCAGCGGCAAGAAGGCCCTGGATACGGTGGTTGCCGCTGCCAAGTCCAGCGATGCGACGTTGAAGGAATCCGCCACCAAGGTCTTGGGCGAATGGCCCAATCCCGAGGCGGCCGATGCGTTGCTCGACCTGGCCAAGACGGATCCGGAGAACAAGTACCGCGTCCGCGCCTTGCGCGGCTACATCCGGATCGCCCGGCAGTTGCAGTTGCCCGACGATACCAAGCTGATCATGTTCCAGACGGCCATGCAAACGGCTGCGCGGGACGAGGACAAGCAGGTTGCGTTGGACATCCTGAGCCGCATTCCGTCGGTCTCGACGTTGCGATTGGCGGCGTCTTACGTGGACCAGGCCGGCTTGAAAGCCGCCGCGGCGACCGCCGCCGTGACCATCGCCGCCCGGCTGGTCGGCCAGCAGTCCCAGGAGGTCGCCGAGGCGATGCAGAAGGTTGTCGATGCCAAGGTGGGCGGCAACCCCGGCAGCCGTGCCAAACAGCTTTTGGACCAAGCCCGGGCCGCATCCAACTAAAGGGCGAATTTGGGGTCGGGCGGCCAAAATTGAATTTTGAACGCCCGACCCCTTAGCGAATTTACCTTTGACCGAGGCGGAGATGGCCGAACCCTTGACGGCGAATTTGCACGCGCGCATCACCCGCCTGGATCGCTGGACCGGCCCAGTTATGTTCTGGGTGTCCTTCGCCTTCCTAGCGATCGTGGCGGGCATGTTATGTTCGTTTTCAATCGAAGTCGCGGCGTTGGCGCGGTTTGTCCCCACGGCGGCGGCAATCGACCGGACGGCGTCCCGGCCAGCGAGTGGACTATCGCCCGGGGATGCCGAGCGGACGAGCTTCGATCCGCCGTCGGCCGAAGACGATCTGATCCTGGTCGAAGACATCATTCGGCCTCTGCGGCGGTTTGCCGGCTGGTTGGGATTGCTGTACGCGGCGATCCTTGCCGAAGGGGTGGCTCAGGCCTTGCAACGCGCGCACGGCTGGCGATGGCATCTGTGGTATTGCTTGATGCCGCCCTTGCGGATTGGCGGGCGCGATCATGTCGACGGAAGTTCCATCTGGTTGCCTCATCTGAGCTGGAGCCGGGTGGATCGCAATTTGCAGCAGCGTTTGGAAAAAGCGTTCAATCTGCCGATGCTCGTGATTGCCTTGGCGGTCCTGCCCCTGTTTGCGTTGGATTATCATTGGCAGCATCAAGCGGTGTCGCCCAGCTGGTACGTGCTGATCTTTCTGTGGGCCAGCGAGAGCTTGATCTGGCTGGCCTTTGCCTTCGAGTTTGTCGTCATGATCTCGATCGCGCCCAAAAAGTTGCGGTATTGCCGCGATCATTGGGTCGATCTGATTATCATCATCGCGCCGATGGCCGCGTTCCTTCGGCTGCTCCGCGTGGCGCGCGTCCTGCGGCTGTCGAAAGTTACCCGCGCGGCGCGAGTCTACCGGGTGCGGGGGTTGAGTCAGCGGATGTTTCGCGGCCTGCTGGTGGTCGCGCTGGTTCGGCAAATGCTCGAAGGCGCCCCGGCCAAGCGGCTGGTCAAGCTGCGCGAAGAACTGCAAGACCGCGAACACGATCTGGAACAGCTGCGTGCGGAGATCGCCGGATTGGAGGCACGTTTGGCTGCCGAGCCTTCCAGCGCCGGCGGTGAATGCTCTTGCAATTCCGGCTCCAAAACGCCAACATGAAGCCGTCGTCGGATTTTCCAGCAACCCAAGCGAATGGGGGCAAGACCAGCCGTGACTGCACAATCCGAGTCTGCTCCGCCGGACGTCTGTCCCGCCCCCGAGAGTTTCTGGCTCTGGGTGCTGGATGCGCTGCAACTGTCCGCCTGCCGTCGCGGCGAAGATGTTTACGAAGTTGCCGTGCCCGAGGGACGGCGCGATGATTTTGACGGCCGCGAAATGATCCGATTCCGGTGGGGGGGCGAGGCTGGCATCCGGCACGAGCAAACGACCGCGTTTCGGGACGTCTCGGCCACGTGGCCCCGTCTCTCCGAGACGGGAAACGAGTCTCGGAGAGACTCGGCCACGCGTAGTGACGCCGCCGTCGATTCCCAGACCGCGCAAATCGAGGCTTTGACCGCCGGCTCGCCGCTTGGGAGACAGTTGTTGAGCTGTTTGAAGAAGCTGGGGCCGGTGGTCCACGCCGCCCCCTGCGGCCAGCCGATCAGTGTCCACGAACTGGCCCCGCATCTGTTCGCGCCCTATCGCGTCGATGGCGGATCGGTGCGGCTGTGCGGCTGCAGCTTGGACGACCAGCCGCTGTTGCGTTACACCTACGGGGTTTGGAGCGAAGATGGCGGCGAGTGTCCGCAGCTGGTGCATATCTACGCCTCTGCCCAGCAACAGCCGATCGAGGACAGCCTGCTGGCGGCGCTGCATGTCGGCGAACTCGTCCCCCTCCTAGGCCGGCCGCTGCGCGTGTCCGCGGAAGACCTCACCGCCTGGTTGGCGCACGGCGAGCGTCAAGCGATGGGGCGTAAGGCAGACCGCCGCGTGGATTTCCTGTTGGCGACGGTGATCTGGTGCAAGCGCGCCATCGGCAAGTTGCTGTTCGAATTGGGCGACAGCTCGGCGGAACGGGCGTTTGATCTGTGGGCTCAAGAACTGGTCGACGGCGTCACGCTGCCGCCGCCGTTTCGTTGCCCGGCCACAGGCCGCGAATCGTACCACGTGGTGGCTACGGACGACGGGCGAATCACGGTGGCCGAATCGATCGCACGCTGCGAGCATTCTGGCGGGCGGGTGCTGGACTCGCAACTGGTGACGTGTGCCGTCACCGGTCGTCGCGTGTTGAGCGAATTCGCGCGTGTCTGTTCGGTGACGGGCGAGCGCGTTTTGACCGGCGAACTCGTCACCTGTACACAGTGCCGCCAGCAAGTCAGTCCGCAAGCGATCGTCGGGGGCCTTTGCCTGGCGTGCCGATCACTCCAGCGGGTGACGTCCGACGACCCGCGCCTCGCGAGAATCCTGGGGGAGTATCCCAAACTGGACGGCTGGTCCCGCTGGCAGCTGGCGGAGACTGCCAGCGTGTACGTTTTGACGTCTCATTCCCTGTTCCGGCGTTTGTTGTTGGTACTGGACAAGGAGTCGCTGGAGGCGATCCGCGTGGCCGCCGGTTTTCGCTTGACCCGAGAGTGGCCGGAGGTTCCGGCCGAGCAGTGGGTCGAGGTGCTGGGCTGACGCCGCGCTGCTTCACGGGTGGCGAACGCGTTGCCGGGAATGGACCGGTTGCTTGGGATTGAAACGAACCGAAGAACGGAGAATACGCCGGATGCACGACGCTCCACGGGAACCCTGTGCCGGTCGATCGGCGAACCACTCGGCGATCGATCCGGCGATTGCGTTGGACCAACTCGCCGACCGCATCGAACGCGATTTTCGCGGGCGGTTCGGCTGCGCGCCGCGGTGGCTGGCGGCGGCGCCGGGCCGAGTGAACCTGATCGGCGAGCACACGGACTATAACGACGGTTTTGTGCTGCCGATGGCGATCGAACGTTACGTCGTCATGGCGGCCGCTCCGGCCGGCGAACGCAGCGCCCGTGGCGAGCGCGGGGATGGCAAGTCCGTCTGTCTGTCCAGCTCGGCCGTTGCCCAACCGGAACGATTTGCCGTCGGCGAAGACGACTTCCGGCAACTGGCCCCCTGGGCTCGCTACGTGTACGGCGTCATGGCCGGCTGTCGCGAGCAAGGATTGGACGCGCCGGCCCTGGACGTGCTGATCGATTCGACCGTGCCCCTGGGCGGCGGGTTGTCCAGCAGCGCAGCGCTGGAAGTCGCCACGGCCACGCTGCTCGAGGCGGTCACGGGCCAAAGGCTCGATCCGATCGTCAAAGCCCTGCTGTGCCAGAAAGCGGAGCACCGCTACGCCGGCGTGCCGTGCGGGATCATGGATCAATTCACTTCGGTTTTGGGCCGATCCGGTCACCTGCTGTTGCTGGACTGCCGCTCGAGGCACGTCCAGATGGTCCCGCTACGCGACCCGGAGGTCGAGGTGTTGATCGTCAATACGAACGTCAAGCACGAGTTGACCGGCGGCGAATATGGCCAGCGGCGGAGCCAGTGCGAAGCGGCGGCGCGGGCGATGGGCGTGGTGTCGCTGCGGGAGGCCACGCTCGACACGCTCCGCGCCTCGGCCGGAGTGCTCGAACCGATCCTGCAACGCCGCGCACGGCACGTGATCGGCGAGAGCGACCGCACGGCCAAGGCCGCCGAGTGCCTGAGCCGCGGCCAATGGGCGGAGGTCGGACAGTTGATGTACGCCAGTCACGCTTCGCTCCGCGACGATTATGAGGTCAGCTGCGAGGAGCTGGACGTGCTGGTCGAATTGGCCCAGCAACACGGCGGCGACGGCGCGGTCATCGGCTCGCGGATGACCGGCGGCGGGTTCGGCGGCTGTACGGTCAGCCTGGTTCGAAAAGATCACCTGGACCAACTGGCTGCTTCAATCGCCTCGGATTATCAGCGGCTGACGGGGGTCGCCCCCACGATGTTCACGACGCGCCCCGCGCAGGGAGCGCAGATTCTGCGAGCATGAGGCAGGCGGGCGCAAGCAAAGTGTTGGCCGTCGTGCAGCGGAGATATTTCCCCACCGACGCAATCCCCACCGGTAGGTTGCTTTGGAGGAAATGAGCGCTAGAATGGTTGTACCTCGTCGGGAGATCCGATTATGGAGCGGCGGAGGTTTCTACAACGATCCGGGCTGGCGGTCGCAGGTGGCGCCGGAGTTCTGGTGCCGGCGCACGTTATTGCTGATCCGGCGGCGGAGCGGACCGCGGTGCAGGAAGAGGAACAGCCGCAACGGGTGCTTGTAACGGCTGCGGAAACGCGCTTGGCACAAACCGTTGCGGACGGCTTGGCGGCCACGTGGCAGGTGCTTCTCACCGCAGCCACGGAAATCTCGATTTCGCGCCCGTTTCGCCGATGTGGCTTGGAGGCCGACGAATCCACGCGCGATCTCGTCCGCGGGATGGATGCCATCGTGCATCTAGCGCTGGCAGGAACCGAACGGAGTCCGGGCGACGAGATCGACGGGTTGGTCCGCGCGACCTACAACTTGCTCACGGCCGCGGCAGCCGAGGGAGTCCGGCGCGTCGTCCACGTCAGTTCGCTGGCTGCCCTGCGTGGCTACGACGAGGCGTTTACCGTGACCGAGGACTGGCGGCCGCGACCGGGCGACGACGCGCCCGCATTGGCCGAGTACCTGGCTGAATCCACCAGCCGGGAATTTGCCCGTCAGCGGCAACTGGAGGTCGTCGTCTTGCGGATTGGCACGGTAGTGCGAGCGGAGTCGATCGCGGGCGATGCGTTCGATCCGCTGTGGGTCGACGAGCGAGACGTCGCCCAAGCCGTGGCGCTGGCCCTGCCGATGTCTCCTCCGGCCTCGGCTCGCGGCACCGCGGGATGGACCGTCTTTCACATCCTGTCCGATTCCCCGCGCGCCCGGTTCTCGATTGACAAGGCGCGGCAACGGCTTGGCTATCAACCACAACACCGCTGGTGACATGATGAACGTCCTCTTGCTGGGCGCGAACGGCTACATGGGGCCTCACGTCGTCCGGGCGCTCGCGCCCGGCCACCGGCTGCGGATCACCGACGTCCAACCTCCGGCCGAGGAGATCGAGCGGGCGTACGGCGCGCACGACTTCCAACGCGTCGATGTGACCGACAGGGAGCAGGTGATGCGAGCCGCAGAAGGCATGGACGCCATCGTCAACTTGTCCGTTGTCCGCCGCGATCCCACGTTGGCGTTTCGCGTCAACATGCTGGGTTGTTATCACGTCATGCAGGCCGCGGCGAAGCATCGCATTCGGCGCGTGATCAACACCGGGCCGCACTTCACGGTCGCAGGCCCGACGTACGAGGGCATCGATTTTGCGATTCCTCCCGATGTCCCGCCGCATCCGGGGACCGGTCTGTATCCGCTTTCCAAATCGCTGGGACATGAAATCTGCCGGATCCTGGCAGAAACCCACGACATCTACGTCCAGGAGTATCTGTTCTACAGCCTGCGCGAAACCGGCGAATTATCTGCTGGTGTCGGCGGTGTACCCTTTGTCGTTTCCTGGGCCGACGCTGCGGAAACGTTTCGCCTGGGACTGGAAATCGATCTGAAAAAGCTGCCCACGCGATTCGAAGTGTTCTTCATCTTGGGCGACGTGCCCCACGGGCGGTTCCGCAACGACAAGGCGAAACGAATCCTCGGATTTCAGCCGCGCGACGACGTGTCCCTCCTGTGGCGCCGCGCCGCCGAAGCCGGCAAATGACGATTGCGGCACAAGCGGGCATGGAAGAGGCATGGACGAAAAGGGATGGACGAAAAGGAAACGTTCTTTCTCGTTTTCTTCCGGGCACGTGTAACCTTGCACGCCCATCGCGCCACTTATCCACTGACAGCCCGAAACGCCGGCCGCATCGGGAACGGAAAAGCACGTTTTTTAGCGAACGAACACTTTTTGATTGAAGGAGCACGAGAATGTTGCGAAGAATGCTTGTCGTTGGGATTCTGGCGGGTACGATTGGAGCGGTGGCCATGGCGGCGGCTCCGGGGCCGGGAGCGTTGCCGGGCGGCGGACCGTGTCCGCTGGCCGATACGCCGCTGGGCCGGATGGTCTCCGGGAGCATCGGCCGTCTGTTGGTGCTGCCGTCGGAAGTGAATCTGACGGCCGACCAGAAACAGCAGATCCGCGACGTACTGGTCAGCCACCGGAAAGAGATCGCCGCGACGGTCCAGTCGGTTCGCGAAAAGCGCGTGGTCCTGCGGGACGCGGTGTTGTCCCAGGAATCGAACGAAGCGGCGATTCGGACTGCCGCCGGCGAGCTTGGAACGGCGTTGGGCGACGCGGCGGTGAAGGCTGCCAAACTGAAGCGCCAAATCGCCCCGATTTTGACGGACGAGCAGCGGCAATCGGTCCGGAAGTTTCTGGACCAGCAAGACGAGGCGGTGGTCAAGTTCCTGGAGAAAGCCAGCAGCGGTCAATGAACGCAATTTCGCTGAATGTCGAATGGCATGATGGGAGTTCCGCTTGGAAGCGAGCGGAACTCCCCGTTTTGCTGCGCCCTTGGTACGCATGGGCGCAAACCGGCGGCACGTGGGCCATGCAAGCGAGCCGGCATTCGGCGGCAGGTGACGCCGCGGAACATACGGCCGTGGATCCGGCGGACTGGGCCGACGTGCAAGCGTCGTTGGGGGGGAATGGCGATGCGTTCAGCCGGCTGGTCCAGCGGCATCAGCAGAGTCTCGGCGCGTACCTGTGGCGGTTCACCCGCGACCGCGCAGCGTGGGAAGAACTGGTGCATGATGTATTCGTCGAGGCGTACTTCGGTCTGGCCGGCTATCAGGGCCGCGGCGCCTTCGGCGGATGGCTGAAGAGCATCGCCACGCGTCTGGGTTATCGCTTCTGGCAACGGCGCCAGCGCCGCCGGCGCGAGGCGCCGTTGCCCGAGAATGCGCTGATCGCGGACGATCCTGCCGCGGCGGCCCAGCAGGCGGGCGAGACGGTCCACTGGCTGCTGGCCCAGTTGGCGCCGCGCGATCGGCTGGTCATCACGCTGCTGCACTTGGAGGAGCATCCGGTGGCGGAAATCGCGAGCCTGACCGGCTGGAGCGAAGCGGCCGTGAAGGTCCAAGCCCACCGGGCGCGCCAGCGGTTAAGAAAGCTCTGTGAACGGTTGGGGATCGAGTCATGAACGTTGCACGCAATAATTTGGCCGAATTGTTTGAACTGGCGCGCCGCGACGCGGCCCCGAGCGTGGATGTGTCGGAGCGGATCGCGGCGAGCCTCCGCCCAGGGCTGCGTCCGCGGAATGTCGATTGGCCGTTGTGGCTGACGTGTGCGGCGTCGGTAGCCGCGGCGATCCTGGTCATGGCCGTGGCGGGCTATCAGGGCGCGCTGGCGACAGACCCCTTGGCCGCACTCTTTCAACCGATTGTGCCCACACTGCAATGAACGAAAACGTTGCCGCCAGCTCGAATGCCCCTCTCGCCATCCCCCGCGCGGCGCGTCCCCGCCTGGGAGTGCGATGGCTCGTGTGGGCCGTCATCTTTTGCTCCGGAACCGCGGTCGGCGCCGGTGTGACGTTGATTGTCGTTACCAAGAGCGTCTTATGGCCTCTCCATCATCCCGACCAGGTGCCGGCGCGGATCACGGCCCGTCTAAAGTCCAAGTTGGATCTGGACAACCAGCAAACTCGGCGGGTTGAGTCCATTTTGCACGAGCGTCAAGCGGCTCTACAGGCGATCCGGCGGCGCACTCAACCCGAGGTCGAGGCGGAACTCGACCGGCTGGAAACGCAGATCGCCGACGTCTTGGACGACCGGCAGCGAGGAAACTGGCGGCGTAGCTTCCAATCTTGGCGACAGAAATGGGTGCCTCCAATACCGCCCGCGAGACGGGAGTAAGCCCGGCCGGCTTTCAACGCCTGCTTCAGCCGGGCTTCCCAGAAATCGGCCACGGGCGGCAACAAGCATCCTCCTCCTGTTTGCGCGCGATTTCTGTACCCCCTCTTTATTATGAGTCACTTGCAAATTCCTTCGCTTTCCATAAGAATCTGGAAAACTTTCTCTTCACCAGTGGGTTCAATATTCCGAGTTCGTTGTACGATGCGTCTCGTTGGCCTCGGCCGTGTTTTTCGTTCCGTCTTCTCGAAAGGTATGCTATGTCCTATCTCGTATCGCGTCGCAAGGCGTTTACTTTGGTCGAACTGCTCGTGGTGATCGCCATCATCGGGATCTTGGTCGCCTTGCTGCTGCCCGCTATCCAAGCTGCGCGCGAAGCTGCCCGCCGCACGGAGTGCAATAACAAGATCAAGCAAATCGGGTTGGCCCTGCAGAATTATCATGATACGTACAAGATCCTGCCGCCTGGCGGCTTGGCCAATGTAAACACAACCACGGCTATCGGAAATTGCCTAGGTTGGACGGTTTTGGTCCTGCCGTTCCTTGAAATGCAGGCCCTGCACGACCAAGTTAATTTCAGGGCCAATACGGGCAACGGCTACGATGCGGCGGCTTCGGTCATCGAAACCGTGATGGTTACGGCGTACATTTGTCCCAGCTCTGTCCGTGCGAAGCAATTCGAGAATGGCAGCGCCACGATCTACACGACGCATTACTACGGGATCATGGGGCCGAAGGGTACCAATGCCGCGACGGGCGGCACCTACGGTTGGGACAACTCACAAACGGGTCACGGCGGTTTTGCCACGGGAGGCGTATTGCTTCGGCGCGACAGCATGGGGTTCCGAGACGTCTTGGACGGTACGTCCAACACGTTCATCGTGGGCGAGAGTTCATTTTCCAGGACCTTGGATGGGCTCGACAATTGGTCGTATCGCAAGTGGATTCGAGGATGTAACACAAATACGGCTGGCGTCACCAAGAATATCCTGGACGGGATCAACGTCACACGCTACAACGGCAGCAACAATTTCAACGACGTCAGCTTCGGCAGCGAACATCCCGGCGGCTGCCTGTTCGTCCGCTGTGATGCGTCGGTGACCTTCGTTAGTCAAAACGTCGATCTGGCGGTTTACAAGGCGACCGCCAGCCGAGACGGTGGCGAATCAGAAGTCGTCAAGTAACTCGCTTCGAGAAGGTGGGAAATGAACAAGTACTCGATGAGATTCCTGACCGCTGCCCGCGGGACACCGCTGGTGGTGTTCGGCTTGGCGGTGATTCTGGCGGGCTGTGGCGATTCGGGCCCCGGCCGGCAGCGCGTGTCAGGCAAAGTGATTTTCGATGGGCGCCCCGTCCCGGCGGGGCAGATCGTGTTCGAGCCAGACACTTCCGCCGGCAACAAGGGGCCGGTGGGAGCCGCCGAGATTACCGACGGCCAATACGACACGCAAACCGCCGGTATCGGCACGGTGGGCGGACCGCATCTGGTGCGGATCACCGGCTTGGAGAGCAAACCTACGGACAATGTTGCGGTGAGACCGTTGTTCAACACCTACGAGACCAAAGTCGACTTGGGTCAAGGTCCTGCGACGAAGGATTTTGACATCCCCGCCTCGGCGGCCGAGGGGCTCCAGTTCAGCGATGAACCGCCGCCGTGACGCCGCGGGCAGAACCGGCGCGGCGGAAGCGGGCGTCCCGGCGTGGGCCGAGATGGCGGCATCGTCATTTGCGGCTTGGGATACCTTGACCGCGGCGCGAATGCGTGCGAGAAACTCGAATATTCGCTTGGCAGAAACACCGATTTCACAAGCAGTACGTTTGTTTTCAAACCACCTTTCCGACACGCATAGAAAGCAGGGGAATCCCATGACGCCGATAAATTTTTCGCAAGCTCGACAACTTTGCACGCCCGACGAGTTGCGGCTGGTCGAAGCCAGCCGGCGCGAGACGCTGGCAAAGCTCGATGCCGCCGCGCTCAAGAAAACGATCACGCAGATTCGCCGAATACGGGACAAGTGGCGTGACGTGTCTACGCGGCAAGTTCGTCGCAGCCAAGACCAGCAGGGCGCTCGCGTCACCGACGAGAATCAGCGCAGCCAGCAGAAATCGGAATTGTTCCAGAATGTCCTGGCGCGGCTGGAAGCACAGTTGGAACGTATCGCCTCGTCCTCGGAAGCCGCCCCGTCGGCCCCGTCGCCGGCGCGCAAACCTCCCAAGCAACATCGAGCCCAAGAGCATCGAGCCAGACGCGCCGGCGTGAAAGAGCAACTGCAGCACAAGGCTGCGAAGATGAGGGCCAAAGCCGGCAGCGTGGCGCCCCCGGTTGCCCCGTCCACGCCGCCTGCCCCCGCAAGCGCCCCGCCAGCCCAGGAGGCATCCACGGGCGCGAAAAAACCCAGCAAGCCGGCCGCTGCCAAAACGAAGGTTCCAACCCCGAAAAAGAAATCCGCAACCAAGATCGGCAAGGCGTTGAAGGCAGATCTGGTGGCGCGAAAGAAATCCGCCGCCAAGAAGCCGCCCGTCGCCATGCCGACAGGGAATATGGCGCTGCCCCTGAAGGGCAAGAGGCAGCGGGACGCAACGACGGCGGCCAAGGAAGCCCGCATTCAGGCCAGCGGACTGACGACCCGAACGCGCGGCCACGTCTCGGCCCGCGGAAAACGGAGCCAGACCCGCCGAGACGTGCGGAATTAGAGGGCTCGAAATCCTCGGCCGGCCTGCTCGGTCGGCGCCGTGCTGACGGGGCAGTGACAGACCGTGCCAAGCACGTCTATAATGAACCAAAGAACGCGTACCAAATTGCTTCCTTCGTGATGCCGCACGTTTTGGCCGGACCATGAGCACCGTTGCGACGAACATTCCGTTCAGCCCTGAGGAACTCCTGACGTTGCCCGACGCAGACGCCTACGAACTCGTCGGCGGTGAATTGGTGAAGCGTAAAATGGGAGCGAAGTCGAGTTTCATTGCCGGGGAGATCCATTCCCTGCTTCGAGATTTTTGTCGCAGCCAGCGTTTGGGCTGGGTATTTCCCGAAGGAACTTCGTTCCGGTGCTTTCCTGACGACCCGAACAAAGTGCGCCGAGCGGACGTCTCGTTCATCCGGTTTGGACGCTTGGCAAGGGAGCAGTTGCCGGAGGGGCATCTTCGAACGGCCCCCGACTTGGCGGTCGAAGTCGTGTCGCCCCACGATCTGGCTTACGACGTGGACAGCAAAGTGGAAGATTATCTCCAAGCCGGGGTGCGGCTGGTCTGGGTAGTCAATCCCATGACGCGAACGGTTCGCGTCCATCGCCCGGACGGTCCCGGCGCGACGCTGCGGGCCGACGACGAGTTGACCGGCGGCGAGGTCCTGCCCGGATTCCGATGTCCGATTCGCGAGTTGTTCGTCCTCCCGCAGCCGGCGGAATAGCGTGTGCACCAAGGCCATGTATCTTGAGCGTCGGCTGAACTCCGCAGTCGTCTCGGGAACTATTCGGCGCAGGCCTTGTTCAGCGCTGATTGAAGCGAGTCTTGATCCGCGCCCAAATCCTTGCCGTCGGTGCCGAAGCCCCGGTACTTGCTGGTTTCCCTCAGGCGGTAGTTGCCGCCCGCGTAGTCGGCAAAGCCCACGGCGGGCCAGTCCGCGTCGCCGGATCCGCCATCGGCCGTTCGCTTGGGCTCGAACAGCGAGCCGGCCGGGAACGACTGGCGATCCATCGCGGTCTGCGCTCGCCCCTCGCCGTAACCCACGAAGAGGTTCTTGTCCCACGTCAACTCGGGAAACGCCTCGGCCAACGAATTCTGGCCACCGTCCACGCCGGCGCCGTACAGGCCGAAGCCCAGGATGTTGTTCGTCAGCTTGAATCGATGGCACGGCTTGCCCATCACCTTGCCGGCAGCGTCGTGACCTTTCAGACCCGTCATCACGAATGCCATGTAGCTGGCGGGCACGAACGTGTTGTGGTCGATCTCGACGTCGTCGGCGCCCGACGTGATGTAGAACGCCATCCGCTCGATGCGTTCGAACAGGTTGTTGCGGATCAGGAACCGCCGGCTCGGCTGGCTCGGATTGGGGTGGTCTTCCCCCATGACTACGAAACCGGTCGGCGAATTGCGGACCACGTTGCGGATCATCGTCACGTCCTCGACCACGGACCACGGGGCCCGGTTCTCCTGGTTGCGCACCGTAAAGAGGATCGCCGTTCCGGCTTGGGCATGGACCCAGTTGTTCTCGAAGACGTTGCCCTCGATCAGGACACGGCGGGCGTTCTTCAGCTCGAACAGGTTCTTCACGGCCCAGGGGATGCCCGCGAAGCTGGGGTCGCCGATCTTCCAACGCAGCGGCTTGAAGCAGTGGTTGTAGCGGAATTCGATGTCGGCGGGCACCATGTCCGGAATGTAGGGATCGGCTCCGCCGAACATGACGTTTTCACCCGATCCCTCCAAGTAGCAATTGACGATCTTGAAGGGGCCGGGACCTCGGCAGCCGCCAATGGCCTGGGCATCGAACCCCTGTGCATGCCCTTCGGCCAGATAGGAATCGATGATCGCCGTGCGGGCACTGTTCAAGGCAACGCAACGAAAGCAATTCTGCTGGGGATCGCCGCGGATGATGACGCGGTCGAGGATCAGATCGTGGGCGACGTCGTCGAGCGTCTTCTGGTCGGGCTGGCCGCTGCCCAGGTTGACCAGCGCCCAGGTGTTCTTCACATCGGGCGAGGCGATAATCTCCAGGCCGATCAGGCGCCAGTGGCTGGCGCCCAGTGCCGTGCTGACGGCGCCGCTGCCGCTCGGGTCGACGATCTTCGGCATGGCTTTGGCATGCTGGGGACCGACACGCAGGCCCTCGTCCGGCAGGCCGCTCAGGTCGGACGTGCGGATGGTGATCCACTTCCCGCTGCCGCTCTTGGCCGGCAGGATAAAGTTGCCTGTGAACGTCGTGCCGGCAGGCAGGACGATCTCATCCCCCGGTTCTGCGCCGTTCAGGACCGCCTGCAAATCGCCGCCCGAATCGACCTGGATACTCTTGCCGGTCACCGGCGTGGTGGCTAACCGGGTGTCCAGGAACACTCGGGGAAGTTCCGGGGCCTGTGGCGGTTGTGGTGCAGCAGTGCCTCGCGCGGCGTGGCAAGCTATTGCCATGCAGGCGGCTGCGGTCGCCAGGATCGTGCCGTAATTCTTCTTGCTGCTCATGACGCTGCTCCCGTGTTGACATGCTTCTGCTCCGTCATCGAACTCCATCGCGCGCCGAATGTCAAGATCGGAAGCCATCCGGCGGGGGACGGAGCGGGCGTGGGCTGACAAAAGAATGGATCTCGGACAGGTTGCGTTCCATACCTGAAGATTACACGAGGCGCCCGGTAGTGAGCGTCAGTCCTCCGGCAGCGGCTGGCCTTTGGTTTCGGGCGCCCAGATCAAGGCCACCAGTCCCAAGGCGAATACCGCCGACAGGTATGTGGCCGCCTTGCGGAACGGTTCCTCGACGCCTTGCGTCACCAGCATGGCGTTCAGATACATCAGCATCGGAGGAAACGCCGCCGCCAGATAACGCACCGTGTTATAACAGAAACCCACCCCCGTCCCGCGGAGCCGCGTGGGGAAGATCTCCGGGAAATAGATCGAGTAGCCGCCGAACACGGACAGCTGGGCAAACCCCATCAAAGGCAGCATCCAGTAGGCGTCGGTGCTGGTCTGCAGCCGGTTGAACACAAAGATCGTGGTCGCCAGACACATCAGAAACGCGAAAAAGAAGGCTGGCCGGCGGCCCACGGCGGTCGCGACGATGGTGAACACGACCATTCCGAGGAACGAACCGACGTCCTGCAACGCGGTGGCTCGGCCGCGGACGACGTCGATCACGCTTTGCGGCTCGCCTTGAGCCCGCAACGCATTGGTGATCAGTTCCGGCGAAAAGAAGCCGATGCCCCACAGGCCGGCCATTCCCGCCAATCCCAAACACACGCCGACCAAGGTGTTTCGCCGCCAGACGGGATGCCGGAACAAGTCGGGAATCGAACCGACGTGCCGAGACGAGTGGCCTCCGGCTTCCCGCGCCTTCCGCTTGGCTTCCTTCCAGCGATCCGGCTCACGAAGCAGCAACAGCATGGGGATGCCCAGGATGACCGGCAGGAAGCCGACGAAGAACAAAATTCGCCACCCGGACAAGCCGAACAGAAACTCGCTCTGGCCCGGCTGGATGTACATGCTCAACAGCGAGCCGATGATATTCCCTCCGGCCGACAGGGCCTGCAGCGATCCCAAGGCGATGGCTCGAAAGCGTCCCGGGACGCTCTCGGCCAACAGCGTCGTGGCCGAAGCGAACATCCCTCCGACCCCCAGGCCGACGAGAAATCGATAGATCAGAAACTCCATCGGCGTGCGCGAGATGCCGGACAAGCCCGTGAAGCCCGCGTAGACGACCAAGGTCACCACCATCGTTTTGACGCGTCCCCACCGATCGCTCATCATGCCGAAGATGATGCCGCCGGTCGCCCAGCCGATCATCAGGATGCCGGTCGCCCAGCCGCCCCACGATCGAACCAGCGCATAACGGATCTCCCGGCGTCCCTTCTCCTCGTCCGCCGTTTCGCCCCGCGGAGCGACATCCTCCGGCAGCAGTTCTGCAATCGCCGGCTCGCGAGCCAATGCAAAGATCCGCTGGTCCATGCAATCGAACGTCCAGCCAAGCGAGGCCAGGATGAATACGATCCAATGGTAAAACGTAACGCGTTCGAGGGCGCCGGGATTCGTGCCGCCGTGGCCACCGGGTGACGTTTGCATGAAACTTCCTTTGCGCTAAGGTGCTGATGGCGAAGCCAATACCGACGCCGGGCAGGTCGTATTGTGAGATCTCGAACCGCTGTGTCAAGCCAACTGGCCGCGGCGTCACCGCTTCCCTCGCCGACGTGTCTGCAAGATTTTCCAGCTCCGTGGTTGCCAAGCGTCCCGTTTCACGCCACGCTATGAATAACATTCCGCGGCGCCCATTGGAGTCCAGGCCTTGGCCCGTCCGGAGAAACAAGCGTTTGGGCTCCAACGGGCACTGTCCGCGCAACCACCGCCACAGAAACGGCTGAACTGTCCTGCCACGTCCTTGCGCATCAGGAACGCCAACATGACCAGTCCCATGTCTCGTCGCGGCTCGCCGTCCGACAACGCGTGCCGTTTCGCCTCGTGCCGAAAATTCTTGGCCGGTGCGGCGGCGATCGCCGTCCCGTATTTCGTGCCCGCGACCGTTTTAGGCGCCGCCGGACGAACACCGCCCAGCGATCGGCTGCGCACCGGACACATCGGCCTGGGCGGTCAAGGCAGCGGACACCTGGGCGGCTTTGCGGGCAACCCGGCCGCCCAAGTCATGGCGGTCTGCGACCCGTTCGAGTCGAAACGGACGGCGGCCAAACAGCGGGTCGAAGATCGCTATGCCGACCAGATCGGACGCGGCACGTACCAGGGCTGCGATGCCTACGCCGACTTTCGCGATCTGGTCACCCGCGACGACATCGACGCGGTGGTCATCGCTTCGCCCGAATTCTGGCACGCCTTACATTCGGTCGGGGCGATGCGGAACGGCAAGGACGTGTTCTGCGAAAAGGCGATGACGCTGACGGCATACGAAAGCCAGGTCGTGCGCGAAACGGTGCGGCGGCACGGCCGCGTGTTCCAGTTGGGCACGCAGCAGCGGTCGGACCGCAATTTTCGGTTCGCCGCCGAACTGGCGCTCAACGGCTATCTCGGTCAACTGCAGACGGTCAAAGTCGCCGTGCCGGGCGGCCGCGCACTGCCGGTCGCCCAACCCGCTCCCGTGCCGCCCAACCTCGATTACGAAATGTGGCTCGGCCCGGCGCCCGCCAAGCCGTACAACGATATCCAATGCAGCTACAACTGGTACTTTGTTTACGACTATTGCATCGGCTGGATCGGCTCGTGGGGCGTGCATCATATCGACAGCGCCCTGTGGGGCGCGCCCGAATTCTGCCGAAACAAGATCGACATCCAAGGCACGGCGATGTTTCCCACCATCGGCTTGGCCAACACGTCGATCTCGTGGCGCGTCGAAGCGCTGGCCGACAATGGCGTCCGCATGATCTTTACGGACGACGGCGGGCAACCGCACGGCGTACGGTTCGAAGGCGACCAGGGCTGGGTTCATGTCGTCCGCGGCGGAATCCAGGCCGAGCCCGCATCGCTGCTGAAGCTGACGCTGCGCCCCGGCGATCGACATCTGTACGAATCGAATAACCATCAAGGCAACTGGATGGAATGCATCCGCACCCGCCGCGATCCCGTATCCGATGTCGATGCCGGATTCGCTGCGACCGTGCTGACGATCGCCGCCGACATCGCGACCCGCACGGGCCGCCGGATGACGTGGGACTGGAAAACGGAACAATTCCTAAACGACGAAGCGGCCAACGCTATGCTGCGCCGGCCGATGCGCAGCCCGTGGGTGCTGTAATGCACAGCCCTATGTCCGTGAAGGTTCTTACGTAAGTCGCGATCAAATAGCAGGTGCAAGCGCAATGGCGCTGGACAGGTAACCCAGGAGCAACGAACCATGACATCCCGACCACAGCGGCCCTTCGTCACCCTGCTCTGCCTGTTGGCTGTCTTCGTCGGCACCGGCCGCGCCGCCGAATCGCCGCCCGAGATGACGTTCGACGAGGCTTTGCAACAACTGAAAACGTACGACTATGGCCAAGATGACAAGCCGCTTCGCGCGATCGAACGGATGGCGGTCCGTCAAGCCGCCGGCGCGGCGGCCCGGACGGATATCGCCGCACGGCTGGGCGCGGTCCTCGCTGCGCCGGATGTCGCGCACGCCGCCAAGGTGTTCGTCTGCCAGCAACTGGCCGTCGTCGGCACCCAAGCGCAGGTTCCGCTGTTGGCCAAGATGCTGGACGATCCCCAGACGGCCGAGATCGCTCGCTGGACGCTGGATGCAATTCCGGGCGAAGCCGCATCGGCCGCGCTGCGGGCAGCGCTGTCCCGGCTGAACGGGTCCGTCTTGATCGGCGCCGTCAACTCGCTGGGGCTGCGCCGCGACGAGCCCGCGGTCGCGCCGTTGACGGCGCTGCTCGCGCACGCCGACCCCGGTGTCGCCGCGACTGCCGCCGAAGCTCTGGGAAAAATCGCAACCGGCGACGCTGCGGCCGCGCTGCTGAGCGCGACGGTCGCTCCGCAGGTGCAGATTCGCCTGCACGATGCCCGGCTGCAATGCGCTGAACGGCGAGCCGCCGCGGGCGACGGGGCCGCCGCTGAAAAGATCTACGAAGCGATTTGGGCGTCCGATGCGCCGCCCCCGCGGCGCGTCGGAGCACTGGTCGGCTTGGCCCGCGTCGTCCCCGACAAAGCCGTCCCGCTGGTTCTGAGGACGCTGGCCGAAGAAGACGCCTTGTTGCGAGCAACCGCCGTGCAACTGGCCGGCCGCCTGCCGGGCGACGAGGTGACGGAGGCCCTGGTCGAACGCCTGCCGCAATTGGAACTGGCGGGTCAAGTCCTGTTGTTGGACGCGCTGGCTCGGCGCGGCGATCGCGCGGCGGCCAACGCGGTGGCGGAACGGATGGACAGCGAGCACGATTCCGTCCGCACGGCCGCCGTGACGGCCCTGGCTCGTCTGGGCGACGCCTCGCACTTGCGGCGTCTGGTCGAATTCGCGGCGGCCGGCAGCGGGACCGTCCCGCGGGCGGCCCAAGCGGCTTTGGCAAAAATCGCCGGAGCGGACATCGAATCGGAATTGCTGAAGATGGCGGCCGCCGAGGACGTGGCGACGCGGACGGCCGTGTTTCGCGTCCTGGCCACGCGCCGCGCCGCCTCGGCCACACCGCTGTTGCTGCGCGCGGCCGGCGACCCGGACGATACGCTGCGCCAAGCCGCTTTGGAAGCTCTGGCCGTCGTGGCGGGCGGCGAAAGTTACGGCCGCCTCGTGGATCTACTGGTCGCCGCGTCGACGCCGGGCGATGCCCAGGCCGCGGAGCGGGCCGTGCTCGAGACCGGCAGCCGGTTGCCGGACGTGTCGCTGCGGCTCGCTCCGGTGCTGGCCGCCTTGGGCACGGCACCGAACGAGGCCAAGCCATCGTTGATTCGCGTCCTGGGCGGGATCGGCGGCGCACAGGCCCTCGATGCCGTGCGCGGCCAATTGGACCAGGCCGACAGCGCGGTGCGAGACGCCGTTGTTCGTACGTTCGCCAACTGGGCGGACACCGCCGCGGCGCCCGACCTGTTAAGACTGGCCCAAACCGCCGACGAGACCAGTCATCGAGTCCTGGCGATGCGCGGCTACTTGCGGCTGGCCGGAGAAATCAAAGACGCGGCGGCTCGCTTGAAGATGCTGGAAGATATCCGTCCCGCAGCCACCGATCCGCAAGCCAAGCGACTGCTGCTGGCGACGCTGGCCGAGGCGGCCGATCCCGGGGCGCTGCAGGTCGCCGCCGAGTTCCTCGGCGACGCCGCGGTGCGGACCGAAGCCGAAGTGGCGGTGCTGAAGCTCGCTCGCGCCTTGGTCCGAATCGATCCGCCCGGCGTGCGGGCCGCCATGCGCAGGCTGCTCGACACCAGCAACGACGCGCAGATCGCCGCCCACGCCGCGGCCCTGGACGAAGAAGCCATGAACGCTCCGCCGCCCGACGCCGCGCAAAAGGCGCTGCAACAGGACCGGGCGCGCAGCGATGCGATCAAGGCGACGCTGGCCAAACGCGCGCCGCCCGACTGTCGGCTGGCCTGTTACCTCGATTGCGGTCCCGACCGGGCCGACGGTGCCAAGGACGGTCCCCTGTTGCGATTGGTCGGCGGCACGGCCTACTTCTGGACCGGATCGGAACAGCAAGCCGACGTCCGGTTCGGCAGCGTGTTCTACGACGGCGGCCGCGTGATCTTCGAGGCCGGTGGATTGAATCCGCAGAAGACCTATCAAATCGGTTTCACGTGGTGGGACTTCGATCATGCCACGCGAGCCCAGTCGGTGATCTTGGCCACGATCAAAGGCGAACGTGAGACCGCCGTGTTGACCAAAACCAAGCTGCCGTCGGGCACGGCCAAACAGCCGCCGGAAGAAAAACTATTGGCCGTCCCGCCCGAGCTGTACCGCGACGGCACATTACGGATCACTTTCCGCAACGAAGCTCAGCCTAACGCCGTAGTCAGCGAACTGTGGCTGTGGGAGAGCCACGAGTAATCGACCCGGATGAAAATCTGCGCCGATCCCTGACATCCTAACTGCAATGATACCGCAAAATGCGCGACCCGCGTCTCATCGCAGATACTCGGCGTCCAAGCGGTAATAGACGCCGCCCAGGCCGCTGACCGGTTTCAAGCGAGTATCAACCGTCAGCGTCCCCGCCAAGCGGCGTTTGCGCATTCCAAAGACGGTTCTCAACGGGTCGCGCAGCGTCACTTCGACCATGTCCGTCAGTTCCGGCTGGCCGCCGAAACAGCACGTGCCCAGATCCGGGATGAGGACGAACCGCTTGATCTGATCCTGCTGGCCGTCGGGATAAAGATAGCCTTTGATGAACACTTTCTCGCCGTTCAATTCCAGCGATTTGGGCGAAACAGGCAGTTGGGGCGCGGCGGAATCCGGTTGCAGGTCAGCAAACGAGATCCGTTGAAATCCATCGGGCACCTCGGTCGCATACACCACGGCATGCATTCCGCCACCGCCAACCAACAGCAAGACGCTCAGCACCAACCCGGCCACGGCCGCCGGCCGCCCCGACAATTCCGCCGGATAACGCCGCAGTTGCGCCAGCGCCGACAAACCGACGAGGACGCCGACCGCGGGCAGCACCAGCAGAATCGGCGACATCAGGGCGGATAAGGATAACCAGCCCAGGATCAGGCACAGCACCGCCGATTTGCTGAGCGCGCGATAGACTTGAGTATCGTCTTCGTATTCCGCGATATCTTCCAGTGTTTCGGCAGTACTCATGACCCGATCAAACCTCCTCCTCCCGCGTAGCTCCCAGCCATCCCTCAAGCCTGCGGCACTTCCGCTCCCGATTAACTTCCCCGCCCCACACCGGCGAGGATCGCCCATTGGGCGACAAAAAACACACCGCCCGCTATCCAAAATACGGCGAGATAGGTCAGAGAGTTCAGATGCTTCGGGGCGGATCTGTGGAGGACTGGCAGGTTACCCGCCGCGCCGGACGGGTTGCCGGATGGGTTGTCTGGCCGCGCAGCGGTGGGTGACGCCTGTTCCACCGGAGCATCCAATTCCGCAGACGGCACCGATGCCTCTGGCTCCGTAGCCGCCTGGACCGTGTCCTCCGCGCCGGCAATCTCGGCAGCTGGCGATCCGTCCCCGCCACCAAAGGGGAAAAATGTCTCGGCGCGCTTGACTGCCTCCGGATCGATCTTTGCCAATTCCCGCAAATGCTGCTTCGCCTCCGGTTGGGGGCAGGCCCGCAGAAAATTGATGATCGGTACCCGGACCCAGTTCGATTTCTTATCCGCCTCTTTGAACAACTTGACCAAACGATCGACCTGCGACCAATCTTCCCAACGAACCAAGTCGGGAATGATCAAGTCGGCCAGTTCGGGCCGATCCAACAAGCAGTGCAGCCCTTGCAGCAGCCGCTCGCGGGGAACCGCATCCGTTTCCGTTCCCAGAAAACGCAACGCCATGATCGCCGCATACGTGTCGGCGTACTCCGCTTGGGAGTTGTTCAGAAACAGGTCTTCGACCAGCGGCATGCCGCCGGTGCCGGCCAGCATCAGGTAGCATCCGAGCGTGGCATCCAGTCCGGCCCGGACTTTGCGATCCTCCGTCCGCAAGAGTTGTTCGAGCATCGGCAGATCGTCCGCGCCGCCGCAAGCACTGAGCATGACCAAGTAGAGCCGTTTCCGGTTTAATGCCGTCTCCGGATCTTGGATCCAGGTCACCAAACGGGCGTGGTCCATTCTGTCGCCCAGATCTTTGACGTCGCTGTACGGCGACCGCGCGAATTCATCATAGGCGTCGCGGGCCAGCAACGTGTCCTCGTCCTCGAGATAAGCCTGGAAAAATGCCAGCCGCTCCGGTCCTTTTTCGGGCAGTTCGACAAGTTGCCGCAGGTAGGCGGCCGCCCGCGGAGAGACCTTCATCGGCGTCGACCAGTCGAAATCGGGACCCCCAACGGCCATGATCAGGAATTGGTCGCCGACCTGTTCCTGTCCAAAAACAATGGTCCGGATTTCCTCCCCTTTATTCAGTCCGGCGGTGCCCTTGAGCACGTCGCTGATCTCGAAGACGCCCTTGGGGACGTCTTCGCTGAGCGTATGAGCGGGTGCCGTTTCGGGCAATCGCGTCAAGCGGGCGATTACGACCGCGTCCATCGACTCCATCTCTTCGCTGATGGTTTGCGAGGTCACCGTGCAAAACGGGCATGCCCAGCTTTTCGAGCCGATCAGCACCAGGAGAAGCAGGCAAATCAAGGCGAGCTTCGAAATGCGCAACCAAGGGCGCCGAACCGCGTGCCAAGAAAGTCGGATTCCCAAAAAACAGGACTTCAAAATGGTGTGCCTCGCTCCCTCGTCATTCATGATTTTGCCCAAATATATTTTGTCATCCCTGATCTCAGCATCCCCGATTTCCCTAAGGATCGGCAAGGAACAATGTGGTCATCACGCTCCGCCGTGATGGCATTGTCGTCACGGCGGAGCGTGACGACTACAATCTTGGCGACGATTATTTCTTCGCCGGTCCTAACGTTTCAGCCGCCAGATTTTGCAGCCGCACCAGTTCGCGCACCGGCGACAGGTACAGGGCGCCAGTCGGGCAAGCGGCGATGCATTTCGCGGCCAGCGGCCCGAGCGCCTGGTCCATTGTACCCTGAAAGGGTACGCCGACGCGGACGTCGAAGCCGCGGCCGACGAATGTCAGCCCCAACGCCTCGGACGATTCGGCGGCGATTCGGATGCACAATTCACAGTTGATGCACTTGCCCGGTTCATACTGTACCGAGCCGCCTCGATTGACCAAAACAAACGCCCGCCGGCCCTCGTGGTATCGGCTCGGGTCTGCTCCGTACTGGGCGGCATAACGTTCCAGGCGGCAATTCCCGTGCGCCACACAGCCGCACGCCAGGCAGCGGTGTGCCTGGCCGGCCGCCTCGTGCGCCGAAATCGCGTCCGCGGCGTAACGGGCGCCGTCCCGCCGTGGCAGATCGGCGGCTCCGGCCAACAATTCGGGCATCTCGCCGGCTTGAATCTTGCCCATTCGCGACGAAAACGCGCGCTGGACCGGCGTGATCGACTGGCCGGCCAGGTACTGGGAGATCGCGCCCGCCGCCTCTTTGCCGTCCGCGACACTGCGGACCACCAAGGCTTTGCCGCGCATCGCATTTCCCGCTGCAAAAACTCCCCTCACATTCGTCTCGTAGGTTCCCGCACGCACATCGATGCCGCGCCCGCTGACGGCCAAACCCCAAGTCTGCACTTCGGCTTTGTCCACCGCCCCGCAAGCGACGAGCACCGCGTCGAATTGTGCCGTCAAGGCGTCGAATCGTTCGTGCCGGCCGATTCGCGTGCCGGCATGCAGCTCGATGCCCAAGCGGAGAATCGCGCCGACCTCCGCCTCCAACGTCGTGCGCGGCAACGTGTCCTCGGAGAACTCGTTCCGCAACCTTCCGCCCGGTTGCTCCCGAGCCTCGAATACCGTGACCGCATGGCCCGCGCGGCGCAAGTGAAACGCGGCCGCCAAACCGGCTGGTCCGGCGCCGATCACCGCCACCCGGCGCCCCGAGTCCAGCGGGCAAGGAGGAACGTAGGGCTCGCGGGAAGCCAAATCCCGGTCGGCCACAAAGCGTTTCAAGTCGCAGACTTCGACCGGCCCTCCAGGCCCTTGCCGGCGGCAGCCTTTCTCGCACGGCTTGGGACAGACGCGGCCTAAGATCGCCGGCAACGCGATATCCTCCTTGATCGTGGCGATCGCGTGACGCAGATCCTCGTCCCCGATCTGGCGCAGCATCTGCGGCACGTCCATGTGGGCGGGACACGCAAAGACGCACGGGGCCACACAATCGCCCACGTGGTCGCTGAGCAACAATTCCAGCGCGGTCCGCCGCAGCCGATGCACCTCCGCCGTCTCGCTGGCCACGCCCATACCCTCGGTCACCGGCGTCCCGCACGACGGCACGACGCGCCCGCTGTCCAACAGCTTGACCACGCAAACCTGGCACGACGTCGAAGGTGGGTAGCCCTCCAAATGGCACAGCGTCGGGATATCGATCCCCAATCTCCGCGCCGCATCCAGCACCGTGGCGCCGGGCGGCACTTCAATCGGCTGATCGTCGATCGTAATCGTGGGCATCGCTTGGATCCGTAGGACATTTGTGGGAGCTGCAAGAAACCTGCTGCCCCCCTCTCATTCGACAAACACCGCTTGCTCCGGACACACCTGCCGGCACGTATCGCAGCGGGTACACAAGTTCATATCGATCGTGTGCCGGACGTAGGGCGTCATCGGAATCGCATCCACCGGGCAATGTTGGGCGCACAGCGTGCAGCCGATGCAGCGCTGGTTGATTTTGTAGGCGATCAAGTCCTTGCATTTGCCGGCCGGGCATCGACCCTGCAAATGTGCTTCGTACTCGTCGCGAAAATAATGCAGCGTGGACAACACCGGGTTCGGGGCCGTTTTGCCCAAGCCGCACAAGCTGCCGGCCGAGACGTCCCGGGACAGTTGGTCCAGCAGTTCCAAATCGCCTGGCCGGCCTCGTCCGGCGCAGATGCGGTCCAGGATATCCAGCATTCGCCGCGTGCCCACGCGGCAGAACGTGCATTTGCCGCAGGACTGGTCTTGCGTGAACCGGAGGAAATAGCGGGCGATGTCGACCATGCAATCGCCGTCGTCCAACACGACCAATCCGCCGCTGCCCATGATCGCGCCGACTTGAGCCAGGGCCTCAAAGTCGATGGGCGTATCGCTGTGCTCGGCCGGTACGCACCCGCCGGAAGGGCCGCCGATCTGCACCGCTTTGAAACGCCGCCCATCGGCCACGCCGCCGCCGATTTCTTCCACGACCTGGCGGATCGTGACGCCCATGGGCACTTCGATCAAGCCGCCGCGGGCAATCTTGCCGGCCAAGGCAAAAACCTTGGTGCCTTTGCTCTTTCCCGTGCCATAGACCGCAAACGCTTCTGCGCCGTTGCGGATGATCCACGGGATCAAGGCGTATGTCTCGACGTTGTTGATCAGCGTCGGCTTTTCCCATAATCCGCACTCGGCCGGATAGGGCGGTCGCAGGTGCGGCATCCCGCGGCGGCCTTCCATCGAGGCCAGCAACGCGGTCTCCTCGCCGCACACAAACGCTCCCGCGCCCTCGCGAACGCTCAGTTCCAACGAAAACGAGCTGCCCAGCACGTTCGTTCCCAAAAATCCCCGTTCGCGACAGATCGCCAACGCCTCCCGTACGCGCCGCACGGCCAGCGGATACTCGGCGCGGATGTACAGAAAGCCTTCCCGCGCTCCGATCGCCAACGCCGCAATCGCCATCCCTTCGATGATCCGATACGGGAAAGACTCCAGGATCATGCGGTCCATGAAGGCCCCGGGGTCGCCCTCGTCGCCGTTGCAGACCAGATACTTGGTGTCCCCCGCCGCGGCGCGGACCTTCTGCCACTTGATACCCGTCGGAAAACCGGCCCCGCCGCGTCCGCGGAGCCCGCTTTTCTGGATTTCGTCCACGATCGCCTGCGGCTGGTTCTGTTCCAAGCAGCGACGCAGAGCCGCGAAGCCGTTATGCTTCAAGTATTCATCCAGGTTCGTCGGGTCGACCTGGCCGCAATACTCGGTGGAGAGATGTTGCTGAGGTCCCAAAAACGCGCACACGGCTCCTTCGCGCGGGTTGATCGCGTGCTGGACCGCCGGCTCGACTTCGTCCGCATCGGTCAGCAGCCGGTCCAGCCAACGGCGGGTCGAGTATCCCATCCGCTTCCACACACCGCGGGGCTTGAAGTGCCGCAGCACGATCGACTCGACGTCCTCCGGCTGGACGCGGGCATACAGATTGGCCGGCCCCTGCAAAGGAACGATTTCGACCAGCGGCGTCTGGTGGCACATGCCGACACAGCCGACGCGTTTGGCGCTGGCCGCCGCTCCGCTTTCGGCCAGGACGCGATCCAGCGCCGCGCGCACCTTGCCGCTGCCCTGGGCGACGCAGCAGGAACCGAGCCCCACGCGGATTTCGCCTTCGACACGTGCCGGCATCCGTCTCGCGGCGGCCGGCTTCTCAGGCTTTCCGTCCTGGTGGTCCAAGAAGTCCCGCAGCACGTTGTGAATCATCCGCGGAGTCAGGTGGCCGTACGTCAAATCATCGATTTGGACCACGGGGGCCAACGTACAGCATCCTAAACAAGCGACCCCCTGCAACGTAAACAAGCCCTCGACATCCGTATCCTGGCCGCCGGCCAGATGCAATTCCTTGGCGATCGCATCCCGCACCAGTTCGGCGCCCTTGACGTGACACGCCGTGCCGACACAAACCTGGATCAGATGCCGCCCCACGGGCTGATGCCGAAACTGGGTATAAAAACTCGATACGCCCGTAATGGATGCCGGCGTGATCTTCGTCAGCGCGCAGACCCGCCGCAGAGCCTCGTCGGGCAAATAGTGGTAGTGGTCCTGAAGCCGCTGCAAGATCGGAATCACCGCTTCCGGCCCGCCGCCGACTTCGTCTACCGTGCGATCGACGAACGTTAAATCCAAATCAGGCATAATGATTAGTTAAGATGGCAGGGAGTGAGCCATGAAGGCCGCACTTGATTCTAGCCGAAAGCGGGCGGGGAGGGAATCGCCCGTGTTTTCCACCCGCAATTTACCCCCGGCATCTCATAGCCGCCACGGCTCGCGTTTGGGCCGGCCCAACAGGCGGGCCGCCGCCTCGTCCCCGACGATTTCTTCGCCCTGCGGGTCCCAGCGGATCTTGCGCCCCGTCTGCATGGCGATGTTCCCCAGATGGGCGACGCTGATCGAGCGATGGGCGGTCTCGACCGGCGCGGCCGTCGGGGCGCGGCTCTTGACACAGTCGATGAAATTGCCGTGCTGGCTGCGGCTCTGGTACAGGTGGATCTCGTCCGGCCCGATCTCCGCCGTGGCCAATGCGGGCGGATTGGTCGCGCCGCCCAAATCGATCCAGCCGTCGGTTCCTTCGAAGCGGTTCGGTCCGCCGCTGGTGACGATCATCCGCACCCCGTTGGCATATGTACACGTGAATTCGAATCCGGTGGCCGCATTCCACAAGTTCTCCCGCGGCGGCCACGTGCCGCGGCCCTCGATTTCCACGGGTCCCGTGTCATCGCAGCCCATGCCCCAGTGAGCCATGTCGATCATGTGCGCGCCCCAGTCCGTCACGTTGCCGCCGGAGTAATCGAGGTTCCAGCGCCAATTCCAATGACAGCGGTTGAATACGTAGGGAGCCCACGGCGCCGGCCCCAGCCACAAGTCGTAGTCAAATCCCTCGGGAACCGGCTCCACCTCGAACGTCTTCTTGGCGTTGTTGCGAATCCAGTGGCCGCCCGGCAAGCTGACGCGGACGGTGTGCAAGCGGCCGATGCGGCCGTTGCGGACCAATTCACACGAGCGGCGGCATTTCGCGTCGGACCGCCGCTGGCTGCCGCATTGAAACACCCGCCCGTAGCGGCTGACGGCGTCCACCATCGCCCGGCCGTCGCGGATCGTCAGCGACAGCGGCTTCTCGCAGTAAATGTCCTTTCCCGCCCGAGCCGCCGCAACGGCCATCGGCGCATGCCAATGGTCGGGAGTCGAGATGCAGACGGCGTCGATATCGTCCCGCGCCAGCAATTCGCGAAAATCCCGATAGGCGTCCACGCCGCGAAACGCGCTCGACGTGCGTTGGGCCGCATAGCGCTGTTCCACTTTTTCCTTGGCCGGCGCCAAACCGCGATGCCAAGCGTCCTCGTAGCGCGTGCTGCCGGCATCCACGTCGCACAGCGCGACGATCTGCACGTCGGGCTGGCCCAGGAACGTTTCCATATTCACCGTGCCGCGGCCGCCCAGCCCGATACAGCCCATCGTGATCCGCTCGCTGGCCGCCGGCCGGTCTTCCCCGCCCCGCGCCGAGGATGTGATGACGTATGGCGCCGCAACCGCTGCGGCGGTTCGCGCTAAAAACTGGCGGCGATGGAGCAGCACAGATCGTCGGTCGTTCATCAGAACTCTCCCGTAGTCGTTGGTCGCTGGAAGCGGGCCGGTGAGGCGATCGTCATTATATGCAGCGGAAGAGTTGGTGCCAGCAACGGCCACGAAATAACCGCTTTGGTTCTTCTGAGGGGGATTCACAAATCTTCCGAGCGAGCGATCCGACGCGGCGATGCGTCCCCTGTTGGGATTCAGTTATCCCCGATGCTTTTTCCACATCTGAGCTGCCTGCGCCAGCTGGTCCCGCCACACGTGCTCCAGCTCTTGGGCCGACGGCGCATTGCCCTGCCGGATCTGGCCGAAATACCAACCGCAGGCTTTGCCCAGCCCGTACGTATACGCATACGCCAGCGCCGCGTTGGCCGCCGAGCCGACAATCGGGATGAATTTCAACGTCCCGCGCACGGCCTGCCGCGCCAGCAACCGGCCGCCGATGGGGCCGGCCATTTCCAGCAGCGTCCGCACGTTCATCTGCTGGCCGTAGACGCCCGCCAAGCGATACACCAGATGCGATTGGATCGCGACCACGACGGGAATGTCCAGCCAGGGCAGCGGCACGGCGGCCGCCGTCGCGGCCAACATGCTGTGTCCGATCACCCACGGCAGAGCGCGGCGGTCGTTCAAGTCCCGTAGCGACGCCATCGCATCCAACAGCGTCAACAGCGTCTGCCGATATGCGGCGGGCAGCATCGCCACCAAGGCATCCTTGAGCCGCGCGCCGCCGAAGTCCGGATCGTCGAAGCCATCCTCGGGCTGCGTCAGGTCCAGCGGAACCACTTGATCCACCAGGCCGGCAAAGCGTTTCTGCTGGACGGCGATACTCCGCTGCAAGTCGGGCGGCAGAGGCTCGGACAGCACGCATGAATCGAATGGATCGGGCTGCGGATGCTGCCGGCCCGGATAGGCTTCGTGCAAACACGTCAAGGCCAGCAGCACGGGCCGCTTCGGCGCCGCCTTGCGGATTGCCCGCAACGGCTCGACCACCTCGGCCAATGCATGATCCAGGGCGCGCACCGTCACGATGACCACGTGCGCCGCGCCGGCCAGTCGCTCGATGTCTTCGCGGGGATCGTAGCGGGTTTCGCCCAGCCCGCGCGTGTCCAGAAAACGGACCAGCGGCGATTCCGCGGAAGGAAAATCGTATTGCTCGGAACGCTGCGTTTGCGGCCGGTACCCGCTGCCGATCTCCGCCCGTTCCGCCCCGGTCAGATACTTGACGATCGACGTCTTGCCGCTGCCCGTTTTGCCGAACAGCCAAAACACGGGCACCGGAGCGCGCTCGAGCAGTTTGTCCCGCTGACAACGGTACTCCGCCTCGGACAACTTGCGAAAGGGGAACCAAGTCTTGAGTTTGCGGAACATACGAACCACCTAAGGTACTGCTGGCCACGGTGTCTATCGTACCGCAAGAGGCCCTGCGGCCACAAGTGTTCCCATGCGTGTGAAGAACTTTCCCGCCCGGATAGGAAAGCTTGAGCGTGACGCCGTATTCCGTCACGAGTCGGACTCGCCGGCCGCCTGGACGCCATATTGATCCAGTTTCTTCTTCAGCGTCGTGCGATGCAGGCCGAGCCGGCGGGCCGCCGCCGCGCATTGCCCGCGGCACTTTTCCAGTACGGCTTCCAGCAGCGGCGGCTCGACGGTTCGCAGCAGGTCGTCGTACAGTTGCCCTTCCTCGACGGGCTGTGCCAGTTGAAGCTCGGCCCACCGCCGCACGAATTCCGCCAAACGGGCCTCGGCCGAACCGTCGGCCGCTTGCGCCGCAGGCCCGACGGGCGGTGCCGCCGCCGGCAAGTGGTCCGGCTCGATACTGCCGCCGCGAGCCACAATCACGGCGTGTTCGACGGCGTTCCGCAGCTCGCGAACGTTGCCGTACCACGGCCGCTGCTGCATCCGGCGCAGGGCGTCCGCCGACAAGGCCGGCGCCGGTTCGCCGCGGGGGACAGCCAGGGACAGAAAATATTCGGCCAGCTCGCGGATGTCGTCCGGCCGTTGACGCAATGGCGGCAGGTCGATACGGAACGCGGCCAAGCGGAAGTACAAATCGTGGCGGAACCGGCCGTCGCGGATCTGGGCCAGCAATTCCTGGTGCGTGGCGGACACGACGCGGAAATCGCTCTTCACCGGGCGGCCGGCGCCGACGGGCAGCACTTCGCCGTGCTCGAGCGTCCGCAGCAATTTGACTTGTGCGGTCAGCGGAATGTCGGCCACCTCGTCCAAGAACAACGTCCCGCCGTCGGCTTGCTGCAGCAGCCCGAGATGCTCCCGCTCGGCGCCCGTAAACGCGCCCCGCGTGTGGCCGAACAGCTCGCTTTCGGCCAGCGACGGGTTGAGCGACGCCAGATTGACAGCCACAAACGGCCCGTCCGCGCGGCGGCTGTAGCGGTGAATCGCGCGGGCCGCCAACTCCTTGCCGGTGCCGCTTTCTCCGCACAGCAGCACGCTGGCGTCCGACGCGGCGGCCAAGGCGATCCGCTTGAACGCCTCCTGCATCACCGGCGAGCGGCCGACGAGCCCCGCGACATTCTCCGCGCGGAGCGCAGGCAAGGATTGCGAAGTACCCGCCAGCGCTCGCCGCACCGCCCGCTCGGCGGTCTCCAAATCGAACGGCTTGATCAAGTACTCGAAAGCCCCCTGGCGCACCGCCTCGACGGCCGTGCTCAGGTCGCCATAGGCCGTCATGATGATGATCGGCGGCTCGCCGCCCTGCCGGCGCAAATGCCGCATCGCCGTCAAACCGTCCATGCCGGGCAAGCGGACGTCCAGCACCACGGCATCGGGCGGCTGGCGCGCAGCGAGTTCCAGCGCCTGCTCGGCGGACGACGCCGTGACGACTTCATGACCCAAGCTCTGCCCCAGACGGCTCAAAGCCCAACAGATACTCGGCTCGTCATCCACGACCAGCAGTCTCGACATGCGAATCCTCCTCATCTATCGGCAGTTCGATGACAAAGCTCGTCCAGCCATCGTGCCGTCCCCAGTCCAGGGTGCCGCCGTGACGTTCGATCGCTTCCCGAGCGACGGACAGCCCCAGCCCCACGCCGTCGGGCTTTTCGGATACCAGCGGCTCGTACAACTGGTCGCGCACCTGTTCGGCGGGACCGTCGCCGCTGTCCAGGATTTCCAGCCGCACGCCGCCGGAGCGTTCGGCACGGGCGGCTCGCACGATCACCTGCGGTAGCCTCTGCCCGACAGCTTGCCGCGTGCCGGCTTCGGCCACCGCTTCGATCGCGTTCAACAACAGATTGACGATCGCCTGGGCGAGCCCGTCCGCGTCACCGGCGATCTCCAGCGGATCGGCCGGCGCACACCACTGAACATCGACGCCCAAGTGCTCCGCCTTGGGCCGAACCAACGCCAGCGCGCGGGCGACAACGCCGGCCACATCGAGTTGGACCAACGCTCGCGTCTGGTTCCTGCCCAGCGTCAGGAAACGTTGCAGGTACTCTTCCATCAAGTCCAACTGCTGACGAGCGACGGCCAATCCTTCGTCGCCCGGCGGTGCGCACTGCCGCCCGTGCAGTTCGATGGCCAGGCGGCAGCCGGTCACCGCGTTTCGCAGCTGGTGGGCGATGCCGCCGCCCAGGCGGCCGAGCGTGCGAAGCTTTTCGTGGCGGCGGACTTGCTGTTCGTACCGAGTCAACATCTGCGCCATGTGATTGAACGCCAGGGCCAAGTCGCGCAGTTCGTCATCCCGTGGTGAAATCGGCAGCGGCGTGAAATCGCCTCGCGCGATCCCGTCCACTTGGCCGGACAACCGGTGCAGCGGTCGGGTGACGCGGGCCGCGACCATGCCGCTGAGGACAACGACGACGACCAGCGCCAGCAGACCGGTGACGGCGGACGGCAGCACCGCGTCGCGCCACGCCTGGCGATAGCGGCTCTCCGGATACAGCACGTGCAGCACGCCGGAATCGCGGCCGCGATACGGACGGGAAAGATCGAGCTGCGAGTGCAGATACGGCACCCCGGCGATCTGCACCCGCCGCCGCAAAGCCAAGCCCGCGTCCACGGCAGCCGGCTCCGGCGGCGGCAGCTGGGGGACCGGCGTCTCGGCCAGGCTGGACGCCGCGACCGCGCCCCCGCGGTGTACGACCACGAATTCGGCGCCGGACAGGCCGCGCATTTGCCGCAGCACATTGTCGGTCAGCGGAAACGACGCCGCGGCCAGCGTGCGGCCGATCTCGCGCAGCTGCGTTTCGATCTGCTGCTGAGCCCTCCGACCCGCCAGCCAAGCGCCGACGCTGCTGACGGCCACGGCCACGGCCAGCATGACGCCCGCCATCGGCAGCAGAATCTGATATCGTAACGGCCATCGCACGGGCGGACTCCAGTCGGTTCATTCGGAGATACGGTCCCGCTGAACGACACAATACGCCTAAGCGTATGAGCAGGCAGGGAACGGAACAATCCTGGGGATTATTGGCGAAGAAAGGTACCCGTCGTCGACAAGGTAGCTTACTCGCTCCTTGTTATCTTACCATACCGGTGTCAGTGGAAAACGTGCGGCAGATGGAGGGTCAATTCGGGGGGGTTTGAGTTCGACGGGAATCTCGACGCTGCCGAAACACAGAATCGGCTTCGCCCGCGACTAAGCGACCGCGCAGAAATAAAGTGGAGCAGACACACTCCGTGTGCCGTCCGCAGTTTACGGCACACGGAGTGTGCCTACTACGTCGGAATCGGATTACCTGCTGGACGACGACGGCCACGAGATCGAGCGGATCGACGACCGGGGAGTCCATCACACGACGGCCTACGACAGCCGCGGGCGCGTGGCGGCGACGGTGGCGGCGGCGGGCACGGCGCTGGCGGCCACGACCGAGACGCTGTACGACGCGGCGGGCAACGTGCTGGAAGTGCAGCATCCGCGGTACTTCGACGCCAACGATCCGGCAGCCGCGGGTTGCCGCACGGTGATGACCTACACGGGCCGCAACCTGCTGAAGACGCGGACGGAATCGCCGGGCGCGGCGGAGCAGGCGGTGGAGCAGTTCACCTACACGCTGGACGGCCGCCAGGATACGCGGACCGGCGCCCGGGACAACGACTGGCGGACGCTCTGGGCGAGTTGCTGCGCGCGGCAGCAAGCGACGATCGACCCGCTGGGCCACGGCACGATCAGCAACACGGACGCCGCCAGCCGCGTGACGCACTCGGCCGTGGTCGAGGACGTTGCCTCGCACACCAACCTGAACGATCCGCTGGACGCCAAGACGCTGCAGGAAGTGACCACCCGGTACGACACCCGCGGCCGGGTGATCGCCCGCACGGTCTGGCTGGTCGCGCGGTCATGGTGATGATGTATGAAGCGTTCGTGGATGGAACTGAATGGTGGCTGAACGAGGTGGTTGACCGGCCGTGCGATCCTCGCGGCTGCTGGGAATATGTAACCGGCAGCTGCGCGAACTGAGGACGATTGACTCCTCGACAGCGAAGACGTTAAAAGGGCAACTCTTCAACGCTCATGTTATCGCAACGCCGAGACAATAACGCCCCGGAACTCAGACGCGTAGTGCCGGATCTGTTCGATCGTCGTCCGGTTGGACTTGTAGTGAAAGCAGCGATAGTGGCGGCAGGTGTGTTGGTTGGGACAACAGTAGGCTTTTTTCTACACGAACTGGGACCAATCATTGGCGCCATCTCGGGCATGGTGTCCGCGCTTTTTGTTTTGGCTATTCTCGCCTGCGGCGTACCTTGGTTTAGGTCGACATCGCCCGAACAGCACATGTCGCTTGACAAATACCGGAGAATACGGCGGAGGTTCTTTCGCTTCGGGCTATTAACCTACGTATGGCTCTTGGTCGGCTTTGTATTGGGGCAGGTTGACCTCCTCGTTCGCGGTCCGCCTACAATTTGGTTTATTATTGCCTGGATAGTACCTTCTTTAACTTGGGGCTCTCTTCTGATGCATAATCAATGTTTGCCTGGACAAATGGCGTTGCCCAGATTGTGGCCATCGATTTCCAACCCTAGGCGTAACTTGCTCGATACCCACACGTTTGTCGTAATTGTGGCTTTTCAATCGACAGGCAAGGGTATCAACATGGGCAACAATAGCAGTCCCATTTGTGATGAGAGCCTGATGTTGGGTCGGCTGGTGGACCTGTCGGTGTGTGGGAATAACGGATAGGGCAACGGGGACATTTTTGAAAGAGTCAGTTTCTCTATGCTGTGTGCGTGTAGGTCCAGGTTCTCTGAAGTGGGGAAGAAAAGCAGGAATCGTCTGTTGGGCCTTCGTAGCCGCGTAGAAAGACTGCCCGTTTGATCTTGTTCGACCCAGCCTCTGACAAACATGTTTCATAGATTCCAATTCGGGTTACGTGCCATGCTGACGGTGATCGCTGTTGTCGCCTTCGTTCTTGGCTCGCTCGTGGCTTGGTTCCGATGGGCTAATCGCGACGTTGCGCACATCGAGCAGATCATTGCTGTGTGGGGAATGCCGACCGTCGATGCCGTTGATGCCTACCGACGCGAATACGGTCGAGTGCCCAAGGACCTGGAGGAAGCACACATTGCTTCCCCCTTCACTCCGTACGGCTACCTTACGTACGAGGTGTACGGGACATTTGGCGGTGACTATGAACAGCGGATCGCGCAGTCGCCTTCTACACACCGCCTTCAACTCGCCTAACGTCGGAAGCGCGTGCGTCGCCGCGGACCGTGCCCGCCCATTCGCCACAGGGACCGCAGGCAGATCGATCGTCCCGCGAACTCGGCAGGGCACAACGACCGCCACTTGCAGCGTCGACAGCGTGACACATCCGTCCCGCCCGTCCCGCGACGGTTTGACAGTCACCAGCAACTCGGTGCTCGCGCCCGAGCGCTTCGTGGATGACGACCAAGCCAACGCCATGCTGCTGCGCGCAATGCGGCCGCCCTGGTCCCTGATTTGACGCGGTTATACGATCGTGTCCTCATTTTCATCGGGTGCCGGCGGCGAGTCTTCGGGCTGGTCCCGTTTCAGAACGTCATGAAAAACCGATTGGAGTTCCCGCAGATGCTGCCCGGTCGCCGTGTGGATGATGACGGCTTCGCCGCGGCCGGCACTTTGAACCTTGCGAACGCCGAATCCCAGGCCCTTGAGCCGTCGCCGGACTTGCGACGCACCCAGCTTGACGTACAACCGATGGCCCTTGATCTCGTTCATCCCGCACCCTATGACATTGACTGCGTTCGTGGGACACCAGTCTAATGATCTCGCCGGCAAGCGGCGAGGATTCCAGCGCGTGACGGGAAGCCGGGCGAACTTTCCGGCGGCGCCGGCCAGGCGTCGACGGGATCGCGGAACTCGAAATCGGCCGCGCGGCCGCCGGCAATCAACCCGGCGACCGTGCATACCAGTCCGCGACAGCGCTGTTCTCGTGGTTTCTTGCTACCTAGCAGCGGTTTTCGAGTCTCACGCCTGCGCTCAGGCTACCTGGCGCTTCAATACTCGGTCTTCGTCTTGATGCCCGGCATGGGAATCGGATACAAGCCGTCGGCGTCGGCTTGAATGGGAGCGGCCGAATCCATCGTCCACTGGTCCAAGCCCGGGGCGTATTCTTCCTCGGCGTTGAGCATCGCTTCGTAGGTGATCTCCTGCGCCGTATGAGCGGCCTTCCGGCCCAAGGAAGTCACCACGCTGGCTTCGACGCCGCGCCGGGCCTCGTTGAAGGGTTTGTCGCCGCGAATGGCGTCGACCAAGTCGTTCCATTCGTTCTGGTAGGGATTGCCTTGGTCCCGAGGATTCTCGGACTGCCACAGCATCTGGTCGCGGTCCGGCTTCTGGCCCTTGTACGTGCTGGACGGCGCCCCGCAGTCCCCGGCTCGGGAGACGATCGCCGAACCCTTGGTGCCGTGCGCATAGCTGGAATAGATGTTGGCGGCTCCTGGCACGCAGCGGCCGTTCACCGTCAGCGTGGCGCCGTCTTCAAACGTGTATTCCACCGCATACGAATCGAAATTTTGATCGACGTACAAGTTGCCATTGGCGTCGTGGCGGTAGTGGCGTCCGCCCACGCCCTGGGCCTTGACCGGCCAGGCGTTTTTCATCCAGCAGCAGTGGTCGATGACGTGGATCAGGAAGTCGCTGTAAGCTCCGCCGCTGGCCCACAGAAAGCTGTGGAAGCGCCGCAGCTGCCACAGTAACTCGCTCGGATTACCGGGCCATTTGGTCGAGAAGGCCGATCCGATCGGACCGGTCATGCGGTAGGCGCGCATGCTGGTGATGTCGCCGATTTCGCCGTCCTGGATGCGCGCGTACAACTGTTCCAACGCGCGGCTGTGCCGCGACATCAGGCCGACGCCCACCTTGAGGTTCTTCGCCACCGACTCGTCGGCCAGTTGAAGCATCCGGCGCGAAGTCGGGCCGTCCGAAGTCACCGGCTTCTCCATGAATACGTGCAGCCCCTTCTGGACGGCATAGGCAAAGTTCACCCAGCGAAAGGCCAGCGGTGTGGCAAAGATCGCGATGTCGCCGGGCCTCAAGCAATCCATCGCCTTTTTGTAAGCGTCGAAGCCGACGAAGCGCCGCTCCTCGGGCACATCCATGCGTTCTCCGAAACGTTTGTCCAAGTTGGCAAAACTGGACGCCACGCGATCTTCAAACACATCGGCCATGGCGATCAACTTGACCGGTCCCTGATTGACCGACATGGCATCCGCCGCCGCGCCGGTGCCTCGGCCTCCGCAGCCGATCAGGGCTACGTTCAACGTGTTATTCTCGGCCGCGTGGACCCGCGGCACCGTCGCCCCGACCAGCGCCGAAGCCACGGCGATTCGGCTCGTGGTCTTCAGAAACTCACGACGCGACGAGTCGTTGGTGTTGTGTTCGCTCACGGTGTAATTTCTCCTGTGAAAAAGTGTCGGTTGCGGAAACGGGAACGCAGGGTCTCGCGACGCGCCGCCCAACAATCGAATTGGGCGATGCTCTCGATCCGGGGCCGATTATAGCACCGGGGTGTGCCGCCGAAACTAGCCCGATCCATTATCAGAATCGTAAATCCCGCCTGGCTGGCACCGGCCGATGCGGCAAGTTATAATCCTGGCTTCGTTCGCGATGTTGCCCTGTCGGTGTCAACAAAGAAGAAAGGCCGAAATCATCATGGCGCGAATTGAGATTCTTTCGCGTGTGAACCCGAGATGAACGATAGCAAAAAGAACGACCGGATGCTGCCGTCGATCAGCGATCGGCCGGATGCGGACGTGGTGATCTACGACGGCAAGTGTCCCTTTTGCCAAGCACAGGTGTTGCGGTTGGCGGCTTGGGATCGCGGCGGCCGTCTAGCGTATTTGTCCGCACACGATCCGGCGGTCGCCCAGCGTTACGGCGATCTGTCGCTCGACCAGTTGATGAGCCAGATGTACGTCGTCGACAAACGCGGGCGGCGGCACGGCGGGGCGGCGGCACTACGGTATCTTTCCCGGCGTCTGCCCCGGCTGTGGATGGTCGCTCCGCTGCTGCATATCCCCTGGTCGCTGCCGCTTTGGCAGTGGTTGTATCGTCAGATTGCCGCGCGTCGGTATGGGCTGGCCGAAGGACCGCCATGCAGCGGCGGCACGTGCCAGATCGACGCGCCGCGAGAGAAATCCGCGGACAATTCGTCGAGACAGACGCCCTAGCATCAGATGGATTGCCTTCGGGGGCCATCGCCCGGCGGTGCGAGTGATAACACTGGGTCGAGCCGATCCGTGATGCCTTGATTCCCCGTCCGTGGCGTCTGCCACCCCGTTGGAGTAAGTGAAGAACTTGGCCTGCACCGGCGTTTGGTCTTTGCGCTCAGCACCGTCATGCGAATCAGGAGCATTGCCATGAAGCACCTGTTGCCAGCCGTCTTGTTGGTTTCATGCGTCACGTGGGAGCGCGGCGGGGTGGCCGCCGAGATCATCTCAGCGGAGCGGTTGGCCGATTGGAGGCCGGGAGTCACCGTGGGCGTGCCCGGCGGCATCCCCACGAACCGCACGCATGTCGTTGACGTCACGAAATCGCCCTACCGTGCCGACAACACGGGGGTGACAGACGCACAGCCGGCCATTCAGAAAGCGATCACCGAGGCCGATGAGGACGACGTGGTGTACCTACCGACCGGCACCTACCGGGTCAATTCTGCGATCGCGCTTGGCAAGAACAGCAAGATCACGATTCGCGGCGCCGGGCCGGACAAGACGGTGATCCTCCCGTACCACCAGAGCAACGGCATCACCATCTGTCCGGCAGACGGCGGCGACTGGTGGTACCCGAACCGACTCAAACTGGACATCATGGCCAGTCCCAAGCGAGGCGATACTGTGCTGACAGTGGGGGATACGAAGCCGCTGGACTCGTATCCCAACGGCGGCATCGGCCAGATCTGCCAACTGTCCATGAAGAACGACCTGACACTGCCGGTCGTTAGTCCGGGCCACTGGGAATACATGCGAAGACAGCTATCCCGGATTGTGGGCAGGACGGACACGACCGTAACGATCTCGCCGGGGCTACTGTACGACTTGCCCGCGAGGCTCGGGCCGGTGCTACGGCCCGGAGGACGCTATTCGGAACTGGTCGGGATCGAAGACTTGACCGTCGACGGGACGAATTCGACGGCTCCCCGCGGCCTGATTCTGATCAACGCAAGCTATGGCTGCTGGGTCAGGAACGTGACCATGCGAAAGGCGGAGCGATACATCTTCGTCGTGGACGGCGCGCTGCAGTGCGAGATCAAGCATTGCTACCTAGGCCAGCGGAGGAGCGCCGCCGGACCTAACGGGGGCGGCTTGCTGATGGGCGTATCGTCCTTTTGTCTGGTAGAAGACAATGTGCTGGCGGAAACGTTCCCGGATATGGAAATCAACAGTTCGAGCGGCAACGTTTTCGCCTACAATTTCTGCGATGACAAGTCCGTGCAAGGCGGTTTGTTGGGCTGCTCGATCAACAGCAATCACGGTGGACACGGCAGCCACAATCTGTACGAGGGGAATGTGGCCCCGCGGTTCCAGTGCGACGGGTACCATGGCAGCGCGTCGCACGACACCATCTTTCGGAATTGGTTCCACGGAACATCAAGCATGACTGACCGGTTCTGGATTTGCGTGAACCTGAACCGGTTCACTCGCTGTTACAACATCGTGGGCAATGTGCTGGGCCGCCAAGGCTACACCTGGTTGTACGAGGTCGAGCAAGTCGGATTCAGCTACGACAAGCACTTTATCTATTCCCTGGGCTTTCCCAACATGGGGAACGGCTGGTCGAACGGCGAGACGGCCCAGCCCAGCAAGGGGCAGTATTGGGCTGACTGGGAGCGGATGCTGGCGAGCGAACCGGGCAAAGGGCCCGGCCCGAGCGGTTTCCAGGAATTGGACCTGGACGTCAAGCAGACCACGCTCCTGAAAGGTAACCACAACTACAGAGACAACGGCGTGCCGGAGAGCGAATCGCTCGGCGGCACTACCCTGCGGAAAAGTCTGTACCTGAAGGAAAAGCCCGCATGGTTCGGGGATCTCCCGTGGCCGCCCTTCGGCCCGGACATGGAATTCGAGCAGAACAAGATCCCCGCGCAGGTGCGATTTGAGGCGATGAAATAGAAGTCGAGTTGCCGGTTTCAATCCCCAGCATTGAGATTCGGCGTGGACCGTCGAACCTTGGAAGCTGTGCCTCCGATTAGCGGTCGCTGAAACTCAGTCCGCGCAGTTCGTCGCGGCTCATTCCGCCACGGGATCCCGGGCCGGGTGGTTCATTGCGCCGATTTGCATAGCGGTTCCTTTCCGTGCCAAATGAGGTTTACTGTTTGGTTGGCGGCTGGCCGGGTTCGATGATCTCGTTGTCCTTGATGGTAACCTCTTGTGCGTTCTGCGCGTCAATCGGATCAGTAATGGCGAGCCCTCGCCCTTTTCCAGCCGACTCACCTGGCCGGTAGAAGCAATTCTCCAGTCGATTGTTACGGATCTGCACGTCCCTGGCTGCCGCCACGAAGATCCCCGCCTGGGGACAGCCGCGAATCGTGTTGCCGTCGATCACGATGCCATGGTTGCCGAGCCACGGGGAAAGCCGAGATTCACGGTCCGTACGGCCGAAAACGCCGATCGCGCCCAACACGTAGGCAGCGCTGCCCTGATTGCCTCCGTCGCGTCCGACATCCTCGATCATGTTGTTGCGGATCTGCACGTCCGCGACCCAGCCGGCCTCGCGCCAAAACTCGTACTCCGCACCGACCGTGATGGCGTTCATTTTCAGCCGCCGGAACGTGTTCCGCTCGATCACGCCCTGAGCGGCCATGATCCGCAGGCCCCGCGCCCGGTGATCCTCGAATACGCAGTCACGGATCGAGAAACCGGGCGCGTTGTTGTCTGGGACGTCAAGGAAATCCCCCGGCTCGGCCGGTAACGGCTCGGCCAGCGTCATTCGGAAGGCGGTTCCTCGGCCTGCCTCATCTCGTGGCCACACACTACGGATGATCTTCAAGTGGTCCGGAGTCCGCTCTCGTAGCGGCTCAAACGCGGTGAGTCTTGCTGTCCCCAGCACCTCGTAGTTGCCTGGGCGTAGCCGTCGAACGGTCGCGCCAACGGGAACCACCGTGGCCAGTTGCTCGCGCGAATAGGGCCAACCAATGATCAGTTCCTGGGGCGTCTTCCGCTCCAGCACCACGAACGTAACGCCGTGCAGGTTGACCGAGTCGTCGCCCATGAACGAGAAACGGCAGCCCTCGATCGTCGGTCCCTTGGTCGCAAATGCGATGTTCAGGCCATCGGCACAGGTGGAGAGCATGCGCGGTTCGGTGGCACCGGCCGGGGGCGGACCGGGTTTGATCGTGTAGCGGTAGTAGTTGTCGCCCCGCATGTAGCGGCCCAAGTACGCACAGCCCGGCGCTGCCAGGAACGTCACGTCTTCAATCCGCACGTTTTCGCAGTCGTTCATGCGGATCGCACTACCCGTGCGCAGCGTCAGCACGACGCGATCTCCGACCAGGATCAACTCGTGATAGGCAGGTGCGGCTCCCAGTACCAACCGCCCATGCCGGTCGTCGATGATCTCGACTTGCCGGGGGTATAGGTCGGGCACCCAAGGCTTCCAGCGGGCTTGTTCCGCCTCGAAGATGTACGCCTGCCGGTAGTGCTGGCTGTCCTCCGCGCGCAGGCCGGGGTAGCCGTCGCACACGGTGAAATCAAAACGCTTGCCGTCTTCCGTTCGGCTCGTGATGCGGCCCTGAATGAACGGCAGCGGGTCGTAGTCGATCGTGAATCCGCGCAGCGTGATGTTGCGGCAGGAATCGAACGACCAGGTCGTGCCGTTCCTGTCGGAGAACACCAAAGTCGTGCCGGCGCCCTCGATGACCAGGTCCTTCGCGCCTTGCACCCGGAGTCTGCCTTCGACAAGCACGCGGCCTTGGGGGAGCGCGACGGTTTTCGCTGCGGTCGCGACAACCCCGTCGAGGATCGCCTGTACCGATCTGCTGTCGGCTTGAACTCCGTTACTTATACGGTTAGGCGATACGGGCTGGGCGGATACCGCCGGAGAAATGCACCAAGCGGTTATTGCGGCAATGAACAAGCGAAAGCACAAGGGCTGTTTCATGGGTCCACCGACTGGTCTTTCGTACCAGATTCAGATTTTCTCCACGCGGCGACGCCCGCTGATTTTCCCGGCTTTCTGGTCCACCGGCGGATAGCACATGATGCCCCAGTCCTCGTCGGCGCCGTGGTCGATCCAGACTAGCAGGAAGGTCGACAACAGCATACCCGTCATCGTCGCGCTGTGCCTTACCGCCTCACGGTTCAGTCCACTACGCAGCGTGGCGGCGCCGTGAACCAACTGGCACCGGAGCAGATAAATCCGATCGACGACTTTTTCCAGGATGATGCTCCAATCCTTCTGCGCGTACCAGCCTGCCGCTTTGTTACGCCCGCCCCGTCCTGTCTTGCCGGCCTTCTCGCAGCAGGGGTCCTGCCAGAAGTAGTCGTTCAGGTAAGGATTGCCCAGGATCGCCTGGACCAAGCCGCGGTGCTCGTTGAGCAGCGAGACAATGCGCCCGGTCGTGTCCAGCTCCCGCATGCGGGTCAGGAATACCTGCCAGCTCTGCCGGTCTGACAGCGGCTCGTGCCGGTCCAGGTTCCACTGACCGTATAACGCGTTGAAGGCAGTCCAGCGAAAGATCAGGGCGTGGTCGGTCTGATCGTCGGTCTGGTACCGCTCGGCCTCCTCGAGCCAGCTACAGGCTCGGTGAAAGCGGACCGCCGTGGGGTGGCCGCTGCCGGTGGCGTTCAGCCGCTCCTTGTGGGGCAGCCATCGCTCCCGCAGTTCCGGGATGGTCAGTCTCGTCGATGTCGCGATCGTCGCCATGGTCGGTTTCCCTTGTCTCGTGTCCGCTGTTGCCGGCGCTAGGTTCCAACGGCTCCGCCGAGAAAACGTCGTCTGCTGCAAGCTCGGCGTTGTCACCAATTCTATCACACGCCCTCGACAATCACGGCGCGGTAGGCGACGCATCTCAGTGTTGCCCTGGACCTGACCGACGCTCGGGTGCGGCAGCGTGCTCATCTGGGGTTGCTTGCTTTGCCTGGAGCCGCGGTTTACAACAGACCGTGGCTCATCCCGCGAGACGCCATAATCGTTAGGAGAACAATGCCGTGCGACATCATCCATCCGTTGCCTTGTGGACGCCCCGTCGTTGTACTTCAACCTGGGTGCTCCTCGGTCTCGTGCTTTATGCGTGGCCCAGCCTGAGCCTCGCCGTGACGCCGACGACCGAGTTGGCCAACAATCATCGGGCGCTGTTGCCGGTGGTCGTCGGGACCAAGGCATCGGCGGCAACCAAGGCTGCGGCGGCGGAGTTGGCCCACTGCCTGGGGCGTATGAGCGGAGCTGAGTTCACGATCGAGACCGGGGACGGAAACCGAGGTCTCGTAGTGGGATGTCCCAGCGACTTCGCCAAGCTGCCGATCTCGGTTCAGTTCGGCGGTGGTCCCTTCGATCGCGAAGAATACGTGCTCCGCTCGCACCCCCAGGGACTGTGCTTGCTGGGCGCGACGGACTTGGCGGTCAGTCATGCCATCTGGGACTTGCTGCACCGTTTGGGCTACCGCCAGTTCTTCCCGGGCGAGACGTGGGAGGTCATCCCGAACGTAAGCCACCTGAAGATCGCAGTGGACGACCGCCAGAGTCCTTCCTTCTATGCCCGCCGCATCTGGTACAACTGGGGCCTCTGGGGCTACAACGACGAGCCCTATCGCCAATGGTGCCAGCGCAATCGCGCAGTGAAAGGCTTTGATCTCAACAGCGGTCACTCCTACGAGAGCATCATCGCGGCGAACCAAAGTGAGTTCGACAAACACGCGGAATATTTCGCACTCGTGGGCGATCAGCGCAAGTCGCGCGGGGGCGACCTGAAGTTCTGTATCTCGAATTCCGGCCTGCGCAAGCTGGTGGTCGCTCACGCAGTGCGATTCTTCCAGAACAACCCCGGAGCCGACAGCATCTCGATGGACCCCAGCGACGGCGGGGGTTGGTGCGAGTGCGAGTCCTGCGCCCGGATGGGGACCGTCAGCGATCGGGTGGTGACGCTCGCCAATGATGTCGCCCAGGCGATTAACGGCGTGGGGCTCGGAGCGAAATACGTCGGTATCTATGCCTACAACCAGCACTCTGCTCCGCCCGGCGTTCGGGTCCACGCGAATGTGATTCCCAGCGCGACGACCGCCTTCATCCGGGGCGGCTACACCTTTGACCAAATCGTCGAGGGCTGGCAGGCGAAGGGAGCCACGCTGGGCGTTTACGACTACCTGAGTGTCGTGGCCTGGGATTGGAATCTGCCGCGCGGCGGAGCCGCCTCGCGACCGTCCTATGTCGCGGAATTTCTCCCCCGTATCCATGGACAGGGCATCCGCTTCTACGATGCCGAGTCGGGCGATTGCTGGGGACCGTGCGGGCTGGGGTACTACATCGCCAGCCGCGTCCTGTGGGACATCCGGGAGGCTCAGAGGCTTGACGCCCTGGTGGACGACTTTCTCGACAAGGCTTTCGGCTCGGCTCACGAGCCAATGCGGGAGTTCTACCGCCTGATTACCGAGGACACCCAGCGCCGCTCCCCTTCGGACCTAGTGGGCCGGATGTATCGTCAGCTCGATGCCGCACGTCGAGCGACGGCCGAGGCCAAGATCCTGGAGCGGATCAATCACCTGATCCTCTACACGCGGCACGCGGAACTGTACTACGCCTACGCGAATCGTAGCGGTTCGGTGGAGGACGTCGCTCGGCATGCCTACCGCATCCGCAAAACGATGATGGTCCACAGCTACGGACTTTGGTGCCGGCTCATCAGCCAGCAGGCGGCGCTCACCGCCGACCATCCCTTGAAGAGCGAACAGCCGCTCGGCCCGGAAGAAATCGCCGGAATCCTCTCGGAAGGGATCGCCAAGAACCAGCCGGTGGATTCGGGCTTTGCCGGCGTAGAGTTCAGCAAGAAGCTGGTGCCAGCCGCCCAGCGACTCCAACTCGCCAAGGTTCCCTTGGGGACGTTCCCGGCGGAGCCCCAGGATCACCAGCAATACTGGGTGTGGGTTCCCGAAGGGCTGGGCGCGCTCGACCTGAAGATCAAGGTGCAGAAGGTCTGGGTGAACCGGATGCCCAAGATCAGCCTTTACTCGCCGCTGGAGGTTACGCTCAAGGCCGTGGCCAGCGACGAGAGCTACAAGCCCGATGGCAAGGAGTACCAGGTCCGGCTGAAGACGCCCTATGCCGGACTGCACCGCGTGGAGACACTCGACGGAGGGGATTTCACCCGGATCGAGTGGCCTGCCGGGATGCCGGTGACAATCGAGTCGGGCATCGACACGCCGGACGTGACGAGCCACTTCCGCGGTTCGTGGACGATGTACTTCTACGTTCCGAAGGGGACGAAGGTCGTGGGCGGCTGGGCGTCCCGCGTGGCCAACTGGGCGCCGCGGATCTCCGGCAAGCTCCTCGACGCCGAGGGAAGAGAAGTCTTGGACTTCGGTAAATTGGAGGAGGGCTGGTTCAAGGTGCCTGTGCCGCCGGGCCAGGACGGGAGACTCTGGAAGTTCGAGAACAGTCAGGGCCAGCGGTTGTTGATGACGGTGCCTCCCTACGTCGCCCGCAGTGCCGACGAGTTGTTGTTGCCGCAGGAGGTTGTCGAGGCGGAAGCGAAGCGATGATGGAGCATCGTAACACGACCATGTCCGCAGCCTGAAATGGCACGGAAATCAATCCACGAGGGACGAAGGTCAGCTCATCGACGATGATGGCCCGGAGATCGCCAAACAGGCTGCGGGCCTCGATGTTTGGCGAAACCAGCATCAGTTCCAGCGAGTCGGGCGTTGTCAGCAGAAGGTCGGGGGGATCGCGGAGCACGTGACGCTGAGCGGTGGTGGTTACATCGCCATGCCAAATCGCCGACCGCCTGCCGAGCAGTGTACTGTACCGCTGGAGCCGCACGTCGAGGTTGTTCAGCAGGGCCTTGATCGGACAGATGTACAGGACGCTGAGGCCCGTCCAGCCCTCGGAGAGCATCCCCGATGCCAGCGGCAGGAAAGCCGCCTCGGTTTTCCCGCCCGCCGTGGGCGCCAGCACGATCATGTGCTTGCCGGCCAGGATCGGCGGGATCACGGCTTCCTGGAATGGCCGCAGCTCTCGCCAACCCAAGCTGTTGACGACGTGGTGCTGGATCGCTGGGTGGAGGTAGTCGAAGTTGCTCACAAGTCCAACTCAATTTGATCCACATCGGTGGCGCCCATCGCCTGCCGCTCGACCGGCGTCAGTTCGGTCTCGGTGATCGTCAGGGCATAATCCCGCCGCGGGTTGAAGTCGGGGAACTGGTCCACGCAGTCCAGAACACCGGCGACGAACTTCTTCAGGAAGATCCGCGGGGCTACGCCGACCTTGCCGGTGACGGCCTGGGCCAGTTCCCGAACGTAACCGTCGTCGCAGGCCGCAGCGATCCGTTCCGGTGCCTGGGCGTGTTGCTGGTAGATGTTACGGATCTTGCAGCCAACGAGACAGAGACGTTCCAGGTCGAACGTCGGCAGGCGGATTTGCGGGGCACGGGGATTGTCGAACCGGGCCTCCGTTTGGAAATCGACATGTAGCCGCTGAGCCAAAGGTTCCAGACGCTGGATGCCCTGCGGTCCCTCGTAGAAATGCGATGTATCCGCGGTCGCCAGTCGCTCCATCAGGCGACGATATACCGTTTCCAGACGATGCAGTGGCGTTTCCGTCTCGGAGATTTGCACCTCGGCGGACGCAAAGCCCAGCTTTCGGGCACGATCAGCAAGCCAGCGGGCGAAGAACGTCTTGCCGCAGCCATATTCCCCCCGCACCGCCTTGAAGACGCTGCCCCCAGCGGCCACTTTGCATAGTTCCTCGTCCAAGGCCGCATCGAACCGATCGAGGCCAACCGCCAACGGCGGCAAACCCGCCAGCCCAGGGTGAAGCCCTGGGTTGGCGGGTTCCGCGCACACTATTCGTGCCCTGAAGGGGCACCACTCGTCTCAGTCCCACACATAACGTTCGTCGTATTCAATGCCGTGTCGCTCCAGCAACAAACGGAATTCGTCCTGGAACGAAATCTTCCGATGATGTTCGTCTTGGTTGGCAATGTATTGCTTCACTTGTTCCACGTTGGACTCGCTGACGGAAAACGCTCCGTAGCCATTCTGCCAGTAGAAGTCCGCAGGGCCTTGCTCTTGCTTCTTGACCCACTCGGACGAACTTGATTTCACCTCCTCCAATAACTTGGCAATCGTGATCGTCCTGGACAAATTGCATAAAATGTGAATGTGATCCTCCACCGAACGCGTGATGATCGACGGGCACTTCAGGTTTCGCAACGTCCCTACAACGTAAGCCTCCAACGCTCCGCGGAGTTCTGGTGACCGCAAGAATGGCTTCCTGTGTTTCGTACTGAACGTGATGTGCAAAACGACTTTGGCGAGGGATTGCGGCATAATGTTGGTCCTTCCGGCAATTAGCCGTTGGTGAGTTGTCCGTGCCTGCTGACGACTGATGATCATCCACCTCTATGCACATTCTGTAACCAGCTTTCCGGGATCCGTGTCTTCTGTCCCGGCCCTATCAGCGGAACCGCTTGCCCATCGATCAGAGCCTGGTTGTCGCCCGGCAACAGCAGCCAGCAGGACTTCAGACGACGCGCACGGTTGACTTCCTCCCGCAACGTCTCCAGAAACCCCATCTGGCCGTAACGCGCCAGCAAGCCCGGATACACCACCAGGATCGACCGTCCGTTTTCCAAATGACCACTACTTCGGGTCGACCAGCAAGGCCAGGAACGAACCTTGCTTGATGGACCGCTGCAGCCGTTCCTCAAACTGCCGGGCATCGTCTTGTCCTCCGGAAGGGGCGCAGGGAATAATCAGAACATTACCAGACAACGCCCCCGAGACAGTTAACTCCAGTTCTTGACAGACCTTGCGGGTTAGACCGACGGGCGCGCGAACCCCCTGACAGAAATTCCGGCTACGGTGTCCGCAAATCGGGACGATCCGCCCGCAGGTCGCCGTGCGTGAACGTCAGCACCGGGGCGCTGTGGCGGGCCGTCATGGGACGGGACTCCCGCAGCAGCGCCGCGGCATACGCATTGGGCCAGCGTTCATTCAGGATCTCGAAGTAGCTGAAGTAGGTCACGCCGGTTAGCCGCTTCGGATCGCCGTCCCAGTACGGGAACGACGCCGGATCGCGGGTCCAGCCCGCCAGGGGCTCGAACGCCTGGCGAAGCGTGTGACCATCGGGAGACCGCCAGTCGAACAGGTCTCGGCCGGCGACCCGCAGAATCTCAGCCGCGATCGTCTGCGGTAACAGGGAGAAGTGCGAGTACCAGATGCCGCGCATGCCGCCGCTGCGCCGAACTTCGTGGTGCAGGTGCCCGCGGTCGTCGATCTGGCGGTCCAGCAGTTCCTTCCACCGTTGTTCGCCGCGATTCAGCAACTCGTCATCGTCCAGATACCGGGCACAGGCGAGCACCAGGACCAGGCCCCAGTTGCCCCAGTTGTTGCTGCGGTCCATCGTGTTCAGCGGCAACGCCGTTTGGCGGCAGAAACGCCGGAACGCATCCTGGCGAGCCGCCGAGAACCCCGGCCACGATGCCAGCAGGTCAGCGCCGAACACCATCGCCGGGAAATGATAGCTGAACGAGAGCGTGGAATCTTCTTCTCGGCTGGTCGACTGGACGGTGTTCACCCAGCCGTCGATCAAGCGGACGGCAGCCTGGACGTAGCGTTCGTCGCTGGTCATTCGCCAGCACAGGGCCAGTTCGTAGACCGCGTTGGCATCGTCCTGTAACCCCTGCTTGGCCTGCGAATGGCCGACCGCATCCCGGTAGTAGCCTGGGACGTACCAGTGTTCGGGCGCGTGGGGCCGACGATCAAGCAGCCCGTCAGCACGGGATTTAAGGTCGAGCCATGCGGCGTAAGTCGGCTCGATACGTTTCTCGATACGCAGTTTCAACGTATCCAGACGCATTTCGCTCAGGAAGATTTCCCGCGGTGCTCGGTCCTCGGCCGCTGCCGAATACATGCTGACGTCGACAGCCACGAGGCCGACCGTAAACAGCACCAGAGCGGTTGTTGCATCATGTCGTCGCATCTGTCACCTCGATGTTCCATGCGGCCGGCGGAACGGAATGGCGGCCATTCAGCTCAGGCCACCGGGTCCGGGAGTCGGAGCCAAGCCTCGAAAATGTCCAACGTCTCGAACACCTCGCCATCCCAGCGGCCGAAACCCTGTTCGTTCACACGGACTTCGTCCCACAGTTGCCAGCCGCGTTCCTCGGCCTCCAGCATGTGGTCCAGGGGCGAGGCGGCCTCGATCTCGGCCTGCTTGTCGCAGGTCCACTGAAACGCCATGACGGCGGCCTGTTCAACGGTGGAGGCATCAAAGATCAGTTGGATCGGTCCGGATTCAACGTAAAATTTTGGCATAGCTAATTCCTTTCGTGAACTTGGGCAGTCCCTTGTTTGCGTCTCGATGTCCTTTACATCGCCAGGTGCGTGACACGGTTGGTCAGCGGCGGGAATAATTCGTGCTGGGCTGTCCGCAGTATATCCTGCCAGCTCAGCGTTTCATTTGCTGCCTACGTGGAAGAAGCCATGCACGTCCTTCGCCTGTGCAGACCCCATTCCGTGTCGTACTGGTACACGTCTCGCCCGGGGTTGTACAAACGCAGCAGAGCACTCGTCTGGAGGATTTCATCGAGCGTCTGAGCCTGGCACGATGTTGTAACGTGTACCCAAACATCATGGAAGCTCCGAGGCAATCTCAAGCAGTTGATGTGGCTCTCATTCTAACCCCGCGACGGGGGCGTCGGAACCGGGCGACCGTGGACAAAGGCTTGAGCCGGCGGTACGCTGACCGTATTGATGCGAAATGACCATCTGGAGTTGCGAACCATGAACGGACGAGACTGCCTCAGAGCGGCCGGACTTTTGACAGCTTTGTTCGCTACCGTGATCGTGGCCGCTTCCTGCTGCTCGGCGCGGGGCGAGGAGCGAAGCGGGATGGTCCTGCTCCCCGCGCGCAAGGCCATCGTCGGCACCAACACGTCTCAGCGCGGCGAACTGGCCAAGCGATTCGATTGCCACCCGACGTGGCTCGGTGATGACCTGCCGAGGCATGAAGTACAACTGGCCGCTTTCTGGATCGACCGCTATCCGGTCACCAACGCCCAGTATCTGGCGTTTGTCGAAGCGACCGGGCATGCGCGCCCATCGTGGTGGGCACGTTGGGGCGGCGTTTTTCTTGCGGAGTGTGCCGATCATCCCGTGGTGGGTGTCAGCGGCCAAGACGCCGTCGCCTACAGCGTCTGGGCCGGCAAGCGACTGCCCAGCGCCGAAGAATGGGAATGCGCGGCGGGGAACCCCGACGGTGCCGTTTTCGCGTGGGGGGATACTTGGCCGGGACCGCCGAAGCTCCGGCGACACCCACACGCATCCTGGGAGCTGCCTGGGACTCGCCCGGTGGGCAGTGGAGACTGCGGACGCAGTGAGGCTGGCGTCGAGGACTTTGCCGGTCAGACGCTGGAATGGGTTTCCAACACGAGGCCGCATCATGGCGTCCAGTTCCAGTTGATGAAAGGGGCCAGTTGGTTTCATGTAGATCCGCTGAGCTACCGCACGGCGTCGGGTTGGTATGCCTACGAGGGCTGGCGATCTGCCTTCACAGGCTTCCGCTGTGCGCTGGACGGAAAACAAGACCCACCGCCTGCCCGCAAGTCGCAATCGGCCAAGGCCGTGTCCACTCAGGCTGCCCGCGAACAGTTGGCCGCAGCCCCCACGCGCGGTCCCATCGCTTTGAGTGCCGCCGGCGGCACTTCTCGCCATCTCTCGATCCGCATTCCGAATTTCGGTCCGGAGGTCTTGAGCCTGGGCGCGCCGGAAACGATCCTTTGGAACGGCAGCGGCGTGATGACTTGGCGCAAGACACCCGACATGACGTGGACCGCCCAAGCTTCTGAGCGGGCGG
>Ga0366818_10029_pt1 | contig 66181 bp, 48 predicted proteins | sample TotcelFGM3001N14_FD_207090 | JGI IMG/M metagenome (GOLD analysis project Ga0366818, IMG submission 207090) | Enriched cells from coal bed in the Powder River Basin, Montana, United States - Total cells FGM rep3 HSBNCT.FGM.300.1.N14 ...
TTTTTGGGAATAAAACGGCCCTCTAGAGCATCTCTACAGTAGAGTAAAAAGCAACACGTTTTGTGAGAGATGCTCAAGAATGAAAATATCAAAAGACACGCCTCCGCTGTTTGATGAGAGTCAATGCTTGGGCTGCGGGAGAGAGGGAACACGGACAGGGATCAACCGCGTTCTTTCGTTCGAAGATCGGGCGGGCGTGCGCGTGGTGTTCTATTGGCATGAGCCGATCTTTCGCTTTCCTCTTTCGGATACACTCTCTCTTCGGCATACCGCGGTCTCTCTCCGACTTGGCAATTTAGCCACTCAAGAAGAGGTGTGCCGGGCTTTCCAGCATTCCGTGGCCACTCAACGACGCTGGGAGAATCAATACCAAGCGAATGGACTCGAAGGATTGATAAGAGGCAAGCCGTCGGGGCGTCCTTTGGAAATTTCGCGGACGCTGGACGGCGTTCTGCGAGCATGGTTTGAGCAAGGAGTATCCAACCGAGAGATGGCGCACCGCCTGAAAGTCAGCGCTCCGTCGATTCATCGAGCTTTGGCTCGGCTGGGGCTCCATCGCCGGAAGCGATTGCCGGCCGTGCTTTCGTTCGCCGAGAACTCAGAGGAGGGTGTGAGTCCGGATTCTCAGGGCCGAAATGACGTGGTTCCAGCGGGAACAACACCAGAGACAGAGGAAGCGTCGAACCGACCTGCAGATGAGGACTTCTTGAAAGCCGCGGAGGGGTGTATCGAGAACGCTGGCGGGACCCTTGTGGAGGAGGAAGACCAAGTCGTCGATGAGTGCGGAGCAAAGGACGGCGGAGAATCGCGGCGAGGGCCGCAGGAATCGGAGGTCCTTGCCGACGCAGAGAATGATGTGCCTCTGCGGCCGGTCTTCGGTGAGCGACTGGAGGACGTGTTGGCCAGCTACGAAGAGAACGGGTTCACCATCGACCGGGATCCAGACGATCGGGCGGGAGACCGCGGCTTGGCACGTGTGGGATTACTGGAGGACGCGTTGCCTCTTTTTGGCGACCGGCCGTGCCTGCGTCAAGCGGGAGTGCTGCTGGCGATCCCGTTGCTGATGGAGAGCGGCCTAATCGACGTGTTCCTCCGCGTCTATCGCTCGTTGGCTCCCGCGTTTTATGGCTTGCGAACGACCGTGGTCGTCCTCTTTCTCAGCGCGTTGTTGCGGATCAAGCGTCCGGAACACGTCAAGGAACACAACCCGCAAGAGTTGGGGCACGTGGTGGGCCTGGACCGTTTTCCAGAGGTCAAGACGATCCGTCGCAAACTGAATCATTTGGCGGCTCGAAAACTGGCCCGGAAACTGATGCAGGCGATGGCTCAGCGGCGAATTAAGGAGGATGAGAAGCGGGTGGCGTTTCTGTATGTGGATGGTCACGTCCGGGTCTATCATGGCCATCATCCGCTGCCGAAGAGCAAGAAGTCCCAACATCAGGTGGCCAAACCGGCGGCGACCGATACCTGGGTGCATGATGCGAATGGGGAGCCTCTCTTGGTCGTCACGTCTGAAATGAATGAAGGTCTCACGCAGGTGCTGGAGCCAATCCTTGCGGACGTGAAAACGTTGATCGGAGATCGCCGAGTGTTGGTGATCTTCGACCGGGGCGGCTTTAGTCCCAAGCTGTTCGCGCGTTTGGATAAGCAGGGCTTCGACGTGATGACCTACCGAAAGGGGAAAACCAAGCCCTGGCCGGTGTCGGACTTCCACCAAGAGGAATATGTGGTGGAGGGGCGGTGTTACGACTATCAACTCGCCGAACGAAAGCGGGTGAAGGTGGGCCGCCTTCGGCCCCGCCGAAAACGCAAGCCGACGGCTTCGGATGCGGGTCCCCAGTTTCTGTGGATGCGCGAGGTGCGTGTGCTGCGCGCAGACGGACGGCAGACCGCCATCCTGACCAGCAGCCAAGGCTTGAGCAAAGAGGAAGTGCCCTATCGGCAGTTTCAACGCTGGCGGCAGGAGAATTACTTTAAGTACATGGACGCGGAGTACGAATTGGACGCGCTAGTGGAATATGGCGTGGAGGACGTGTCGGAGGAAGCCGACCGGCCGAATCCGAGTCGTCGGCCGTTGGAGCGGGCGCTGTTGAACGCGCGAGCCCTGGTGCAACAGTTGCAGGCGGAATTGGGAGCGCCCATGAGTGCTGCGCAGGGCTCTAGCCACCAGCGGACGGTCCGAGGCTTCAAGATTGCGCATGCGGAAGAACGTGCGAGACTCGCCGAAGCGGAGGCGGAGGTGGCACGATTGCGAGCGGAACTGGACCAATTACCGCGACGCGTTCCGGCCGTTGGTCTCAAGACCTTGAAAACGGAAAAGAAACTCATCGTAGACACGATCAAGATGACGGCCTATCAGGCCGAGACTCGGCTCTTAGGCATGCTGAGAGGTGTTTACTGCCGAACGGAAGACGAAGGCCGGACCCTGTTACAGGCAGCCATGCAGTCCACGGCGCGGATTGAGGTCCGGGAGGGAGAATTGTATGTCGAGTTGGCTCCCCAGTCATCGCCTCACCGCACGAAAGCGATTGGCGAACTATGCACGAAACTCAACGCCCTGGGGGCCAAATTCCCTGGTACCTGCCTCCGCCTGAAATTGGCGATCCAGCCCTACGAACCGCTCAAAAAGCCTTAGCCGTATGTCAGGAGTTCTGATGCTGGATGGCGCCCCTTGTCGAATACATCCCGCAGCCGGTTACTTGACGAGTCCGCAGCTTCCAGTATGGTCGGTTCGCCAACTACTGGCGTGCCCCGTTTCCAATGTTCCCATAGCACCTTGACGCAAGCCGCTTGCGTCGCTGTGAATTCGTAGACTTCCCCGTACCATCGGACAGACCGGAAGTCGTCACCGTGGGCCGTGTCTTGGTCGTCATCACCGCCGGCCGCGTCCTGGGGCTTGGCCGCCGGCGCCTGCGATACGAGGACGTCCGCGCGTTGGGCAACCTCAGCCCAATACGGCCGGCCTCGCGTGCTTTGCAGGTCCAAGGACAACTGCTTCAATTCCGTCACCAGGGCCGGCCACGTCGAAAACTCGGCATCGCTTAACGAAACAAATATCCTCCGTAGGTCTGCATCTTGGGTCACCAGATCATCGCTCGGCCCTGTCCGAGGACGTGCGCGCAGGATAGGTTGGGCTAAGGCGTCCAATGTCCGCCGCGTTGCTAAGTTCCAAGGCTTGCCCGTAAGGCGTGAAATCTCCTGCAATGCATCTTCTGGAAGTTCGTCAAGAAGCCGCTGGGCCGTGTCCCAGTTTTGCCAGAATTCGCGCAAGTCAGGAAGTATGGATGGGTACTGTTCTACCTTCACGTCGGCCAGTTCGTCCGGAAACAGGCCGGAAAGAAAGTGTATGTCCGGACGCACGCCGGAATAGATCCAGACGTACACGTAGTCTTCGGTAATTGCCCAGAGAGTTGCAAGCAGAATCGACGGGAATTGTGTGGGCCTTGTCGATGGGTCGCCGACAACCGCAGCACAAACCTTCCGAGTACTTCACGCTCGCTATCGCCCATGCTTCGTGCCTTTCAGTAACCGGGCCGGCCTTGGGCGTCGTGGTGAAAGGCAGATAACCCCACATCCGCCCGCAGCCGCTTGACCGTGGTGGTTGCAACACACCGCAGCCGTCCCGATGCCGCATTGTACCGACGCGCCTGCGAAAAGAAAATCCATCCTCTCGGATGGCCTTGTGTCGGTTCAAGTTAGCCTAAGTTCAAACGCCGAGCATCGCGGCTACCCATCCATCATCGTCGGAGTGGGGTCTTCTGGCTGACACGATTGGTCATGGGCCGCAAGCCGGGGTGGCCGTTTGGCACGACGGCTTTCACTCCCAAGGCCAATTGGCCAACAAGTACCCGAATCCGGCTGCCGCCAACCCTGCCCCGCAGCCAATTACGGCTGCGATCCAATTGGAGCGGGTGTTTGCCCTGAGTTCACGAATCTCATTTGCGTGACAATCTCGAAGCGTCTTTTGGTCTTCATCACGCCACCGTCTTCCGTTTTCCAGATCTTCGTTTCTCCATTCTCGTTGTCTGGCGGATTGCTCCTCACGCCACTTTCTGTCCGCGTCCTCTCGCTCTCGTTGCCACTCCAACAACTTTGCTTGCTGAATCATTTCGATATGCTCCTTTGGCGTAAATCCGCGCTGCCACACGACGCTTTCGGCGCATTCTCTGGTCTTGTGAAGAACCGCGCGAACGGATGCTTCATTTGGCGCGAGTGGTTCGCTTGGCAAATCGTAGGCCCACACGGCACAAACGGGGCGCCCCTCGTAAACAAGCTGGCCACCGTTGCCTGTCGGAATGACCGCATGTTCTCGGAATGATTCATCAACCTCTACTAACTCTCGAGTGGCCCTGCTCCGAATCCCCAGCAAACCGCAGTCCTTACAACATCGCGGCTTATCCATGAGTGAAATCCTCCCGGCTTGACGAAGTAGGCCGAGAGGCATACCATGCCAGTACAAGTCCACATGGTTCTCGGCCACGAGAATCAACCCAAAAGCCGCCATCCCCCGATGGCGGCTTTCTCATTTTAGCGGCTTTGCCGCGAGTCGGAACGATCTTCGGGCGTGGCGTGTCCTGCGTGACACGGTTGATTCGGGGTGTCAGGACAGGCTAGGCTTTTGGCGTGCTACTTAAGAAATTGAGAATGGTCACCACCAAGGAAACCAATGCAGTCAGCATGGCAGTTCCCCAAAGGGCCCACAGCTGTGAATTATTCCAAGCGGCGAGGTCCTTCCTGCTCTCTTGATGTCGAAGCTCCGTCAGCGCCTGAATCTGTTTTTCCCAGTGATCATCCCTGTCCGACTGGTCCTTCTTCCATTGCAAGTAATCACGCTGAAGATCTGCAATTCGTTCCTGAGTTTTTAGTGCTGCTTCTTGCCACGCCATTTCTTCGATATCCTGTGGGCTACGGCCTTCTTGCCACTGAACGAATACTTCGCACTTTACGTCTTCATGAATGGCGTTCCAAACCTGTTCCTGTTGACCGAAGTCGGGAAACTCCCGGACTGACGCGTTACAAGTTAGGTTCGGAATGAACCATTTACTTCCAATCGTGTAGATCCCCTCTTCCCGCAATCGCCGAGGTGATTCCACTCGCATCTTGGACTCTGGGTGAATCGTCGTCAAATAACCGCATTCGGCGCACTTGTGAACCGCCATTAGCATACCTCCCGGCTTGACGAATCAGGCCGAGGTCTATACCATGCTGGTGACAAGTCCGCATGGTTCTCGGCCGCGAGAATCCACCGAAAGCCGCCATCCCCCGATGGCGGCTTTCTTATTCTACCCGCGTCGTCGTGAGTTGTCACGCAGGGTTGTACGTGGACAGGTCACGGCCGGCCTTGGGAGAGTTCTTGCAGCCGCACCAAGAGGGCGAGCAGCACCCGCGGCGCGCCCCGGAAGCCTTCGTCGGCTTCGTGTTCCTGCACGGAGAGCATCGCGTCCTTGAGCCTGAAAGCCAGCCCGTCGCCACCGTGGGCGGCTTCCTCAATGGCGGTTAGGTCCAGCGTCAAGCGGGTCTGTCCTTCATCTCGCAGCCGATGGTAGCCTTCAAGAGCATCGGTCCAATACGGATCTTCGGCCCAATGCGGCGCCGGCGTTTGATCTGCCATGTTGAAGTCTCCGAAGTTACGCCACGGGTTCGCTTGCCGCGCGTTCGAGGTTCAGTTCCAAGAGCTTGGCCAAGATCTCTTCGTCGGACATGGCCGGGTCCCAGCCGTAGGCCGCGAAGACGGCCGCGTCAAGTTTTGGTGGCTGCATCGCGCCGGGCCGTCGCCCGAACATGCCGTCCATTCTACCCGCCGCGGGCTATGCTCGCCAAGCCGAAGAGGAAATCTCGCCGGATCCCTAATTCTGCAAGGCGTCCGGCGTCGGTACAATCAGACCAACATCAAGGGACCGGTCATCACTCGAACGCAGCCAACCGGCCCGCCGATGCGCGTACTCCGGACAAACGATCTCGCCCAGACCGCCGCGACAGCGGAAACTCCCCACGAAGAATGGTGACGTATGACGACAGCAATCCTTGTCCTCTTGCTTCTGATGGCCATCGCCGGCTTGGGACTTCTCGGCTACCACGCCATCCAGCTACACATCAAAGTCGCTGAAGTGAACGGCCAGTTGGTCGCACAGACGGCAAGGTACGACCATGAGATCAAGCTACCGCGGACGACGCTGGAGAAGGCCAAGCTCGATGCGCAGAACTTGATCTCCACAGCACAGCAGCAGGCCGCCGCGCAACTGGCAAGCGCCAACGATGCTGTGGCCGTCGTGGCATCGGAGGCGAAGGCGAAGGCAAGCACCCTCAAAAGCGAAGCACAAGCGGCGCTCGATGCCGCGACAGTCCAGGCCGCCAAGATTCTGGACGGTGCGAACAAGAAGGCGGAGGAAATCGCCGGCAGCGCCTTTGACGCGATGAAGAACGCGGCCCTGTACGAACAGACGGCCAAGGCGATGAAAAACAGGATCGAAGGCTACGGCGATGAATACATCATCCCCCAGCAAAGTCTGCTGGACGACTTGGCGGACGATTTCAGCCACGCACAGGCCGGACAGGAATTGAAGCGAGCCCGCGAGGCTATCAAGGCGATGATCCGAAACGGAACCGCAGCCGCCTGCGAGTATGTCGAAGCAAACCGGCGCGAGACCGCCATCACCTTTGTGACCGATGCGTTCAACGGGCGGGTCGATTCCATCTTGTCGCGGGTCAAGCACGACAATGCCGGCAAGCTGGAACAGCAGATCCGCGATGCCTTCGCCCTCGTGAACTACAACGGCAAGGCGTTCCGCGAAGCACGAATCAGCGAGGCGTACCTCGCGTCACGACTGGATGAGTTGAAATGGACGGCAATCGTGCAGCAGCTCGCGCTGAACGAACGCGAGGAGCAGCGCCGCATCAAGGAGCAGGCTCGCGAAAAGGCGCGGGTACAGAAGGAATACGACCGGGCGATGCGTCAGGCGGACAAGGAAGAGGCAGCATTGCTGAAGGGGATCGAAGAGGGAAAACGCCAAGCCGAGCGGGCCAGCGGGGAACAGAAGGCCATGTACGAAGAGCGGCTTCGGGAAATGGCCGAGGAACTTAAGCAGGTTCAGGAACTGAAACAACGAACTCAGTCCAGGGCGCAGCAAACGAAGCAAGGATACGTGTACATCATTTCCAACGTCGGTTCCTTTGGTGAAGACGTGTACAAGATCGGCCTCACTCGAAGATTGGACCCGCGCGAGCGGGTAGACGAATTGGGTGATTCAAGCGTGCCCTTCGACTTTGACGTCCACGCACTTATACTGGCCGATGATGCGCCAAAGTTGGAGCAACAGCTTCACACCCATTTCCGGCTCAAGCAGATGAACAAAGTCAATCATCGCAAGGAATTCTTCCGGGTGTCACTGCAGGAGATTCGTGAAGAGATCGAAGAGCTGAATATGACGACGGGCGTCCATTGGACGATGACCGGCGAAGCCCAACAGTTCCGCGAAAGCCAAGTGATTGAACAGCGGATCAAGGACAATCCCGCTGAGCGCGAGAAGTGGCTGAACCGACAACTCAGGCTGGAGCAACTGGCGACCGCTTCCGCAGATGCGGCGCGACGGGAGGACGACGAACAGTGAAGTCTGTCCGCTCACAGCGTTTCGCAGTCGTGCCGATGCTGTAGGTCTGTATGCTGCCCATCAGCGACCGCTCCGGCCGGCGTGGAAGTGACCAAGCCAGCGGGTGCCAGCCAAAAGGCTGATTGTAGGAACCGCCGTACGGTCAGTCTACATCGGTGCCGGCGTCGGTCTCGGGCCGGAGCAGGTGCTTTGCGGGTATGCTCCTGGCTTGGCATTCCGCGATCAAAAGATCCTTTGGGCCCGCGCGTCTCGCCCACATGCACGCGAACATTCTGCTGGGGCAGGTCCCGCTCCATCTCCGCGGTCTGGGTCTGCCGCTCCAGTTGGCTCAACCGTACCACTGCGGCGAGCTTGCGGCGGTTGGCGTCTTCCATCCGAACAAGCGTACGCACGGCCTGCAGACGCACGCGAGGGCTGTAGTCGGCCGGTACAATCGCTCCGCCTTCCTCTTTGAGATTCCGCGCGATAAGAAACGCCTGCATCGGCAGCGATTCTTCGCAGCCCGCCGGCATCTGCCAGTCCGAGCGCCCGGCCAGCCGTTTGGCCATCCGCAGATTGCGGATGCCCATAATGTGAGTCGGGGCTTGCGCAACAACCCCCGTACCCCCCGTGCGAAGGCCACGCGAAGCCTGGGTGAATTGCTGCTCTTCTCGTTCTGTTCCGGCGACGGTCGCAGATGGCAGGCTAGATGCTTCAGCGTGGCCCTGTTCTCCCGCATCGACAGGTGCCGTTGACTGGGTTACAGCCAGCGGGCCTTGTGCTATGACGGATTCGTTAGGGCCTTGCGGCGTTTGGGATTGCTGCCCGTTCCTACCTGCTGGCCGTGGCTCCAGGTTGGCTTGCCTGTCGCCGCTCGCCGACTTTGGACGCCGCCGCTTCGACATCGCAATCGGATCCTCGGATTAAGATAAACCGGCTTGGAGTCCCCGTCAAGCATACCCGTTTCGGCTTCGTGCCTCTTCGCAACCCCTTCGCCAAACGTTCGACCAAAGGGGTTCGTCCGCCCGCCTTGATCGTCTCGGGCAGGGCTTGCCAAGCGATTGGGAAGCTACGGCCGGTTTTGAGCGGTTCCGGTTTGCTCTTGGACAGCACGCCGAAATCCCAGTGGCGAACCAATCTTCGGATAGGAGTTGACCGACCCACCCGTGCCAGTAATGACCAGGGTGCCAAAGCCAAGCAAGCGCCCGATCACGCCCTGATTCACGCCAATCGCTTCAACTTTCGTCAGAAGCAACTCCAGCGAATCGCGACGAATCAATCCGACCTTCACAAGTACACGTTTGTTCGTCACGGCATATTCGGACGTCCACAGCCGGATGAGCCGATCAACTCCAACCGCTAATGCGATCGCCAAGAAACAAAGTCCTGGAATACGCAGCGCCCAAATCATCACCTCTTCCGAAGCGCTTCCGCTCCCAATCAGCAAGGCGACGCTGATCAGCAGAAACAGGGACGGGCGTAAAAAAATGCTCCAGTGCAATCTCGCCGTCGTAACAACTTGTTCCCCGGGCATCAGGTTCCTTGATACGTAACTCATGGCCTGCCTTTCATCGTCCAGAACGAAGAAAACCGTAACCCCCCACCGCGATGATACTACACCGCATCCCCTGAAAAGTGAACTACCCACCGGCCGCCCGTACCATCGCCACGATGCCCGCCTTGATTGCATCGGGCAGCGCCGGCCAAGCGTCAATCAGAGCCTGCAGGTCTTGCGGGATTTCCGCCGGAGCGCTGCCGATTTGCTGCCGGGTAGGACAAGAACCCTCGTTTTCCCTTGCGTTTTCGGGGTACGTCGCCGTACTTGAAAACCGCTGTGGGCGTGAGTCCACCGCAGGTTCGAATCCTGTCCCATCCGTTTATTTTCGCTTTCGCTACGCTCCGCCGCTCGCGGTTCGTTTCTTGCCAAGTCGTTTAGTGGTTGTTAGTTAGATCGGCCATCTTGTTCGCCGCTGGCATCGCTTTCTGTCTCATTGCCACCCTCTGGCCGTCCGCCGCATTCCGCCGCTTCATGGCCCGTTTTGCCGCTGTACTGCCCCACGCTGTGCCCTCCCGAGTTATTATCGGTGGCCGTCGCTATGACGGCGTCCAAGGCATGTCCGGTTTCCTGCGACTGCACCTGGGCAACGTATCCAGAGCTGCCGTTAAATCGTGAATTCGCGTAAAATCTTATGGACTTTGCTCGCAGCAGTCAGAAGATCAATTATGAAATTCGACAAGGCGACGTTGGGCGGGTTGTCCGCCTCAGTGTGCTCTTTGCTGTCGTCCATCATCCTGCCTTTCTGTAGGTTAGGTCCGCCTTCAGCGTCGCGATGAAAGGCAGGAATCACCACCGTCCGCCCGCAGTTGCTTGAGTGTTCGGTTTGCAAACTTGCCCTGTCGTCCCGATACACGATTGTCCGTTCACTCTTCCCCCGCCCACTCCGCACATAACGCCTCCGCCTCCTTCAATTCGTCTATGCCCATTACCTGGAAGCTTGCGCAACAGTTCCACCGCCACGTTCCTATGCGGCAGCGTCTTGACTTCCGCCAGGAATTCGTCGGACAGAATCGAAATGTTGGGCTTGCTTAACCCGGCCGCGGCAAAGATGTCCACCACTCCGTCCGGCGCCGCAATCGCTTTGGACACCAGCTGCCGGATGGCGTGGTCAAGCTGTTCGTCCGTTTTTGCCACCCGGGTCGGACTTGGCCAGCGCCGACCGGACATGCTGAAAGAATGATACGTCATCCCGAATCCGCTTCGCCTGATCGACGATGGTCGGGTTTTCCATCGCCGGGTTGAGGATGATCTCGCCGGCGTAGAACATCATCGACAAGCTCTTGCCGGATCCCTGGGTATGCCAGACGACGCCACAACGCCGGTCGCCGCTAGGGCCAGTGGCCAGCACGGTGGCATCCACCGTTTGCTGGACGGCGTGGAATTGATGGTAGCCGGCCAAGATCTTGATCAGCGTGTCGCTGTGTGGATCTTCCTCGAATGCCACAAAATTTCGGAGAAATTCCAAGTGCCGTCGCTTGTCGAACAAACCTTTGATCAACACTTCCAGTTCCAGCATTGTGGACGGGGCCACGTCGTCGCCGTCAATCGTCCGCCACGGCTTGAACCATTCCCGGTTGGCGGTCAGCGAGCCGATGCGGGCCTGTAGCCCGTCCGAAACGACCAGCGCCTCGTTGTAGACGAACAACGATGGGATCTGCTGCCTGTAGGTCTGGAGCTGTGTTAAGGCGGCCCAAAGGGTCGCGTTCTCGTCACCGGGGTTTTTCAATTCGATCAGGCTCAGCGGCAGGCCGTTGACGAAAACCACGACATCCACGCGCCGTTGGTGCCCCGCTTCGACCACCGTAAACTGACTCACGACCAGCCAATCGTTGTTGTCTCGCAACCGGCCGAGAAGATACGACTTGGCCTTACGGGATGTGCCGACCCTTTCGTCCAGTTTAATCAAGCCGGCCTCGACGGTCGAATTGATAATCTGCGCAGCCATCGGCGTCGGGCTTGTGCGGTCGTTTGATTTCGACTTGCGGGGCGACGAGCACGGCGTCCCGTTCACTTTGTCGGGACAAGGGTGTGGTAGCCGAGTTCCTTGGGCTGCTTGGAGGGCGGCTTCATCAGCTCGCGAATGGCTTTGAACACGACGGCGAACTGCGAATCGTACTTCCGTTCCAACTCATCCAGCCGCCGCGCCAGGTCGGCATGACTGGCAAGCATTTCCCGCAGGCGGACAAAGGCACGCATGATCTCGATATTCACGGCCACGGCGCGAGGGCTGCGCAAGACGCTGGACAGCATGGCGACCCCCTGTTCCGTGAACACATGGGCAGAGTATCGCCGGCCACCGCGGGTCTTTGAGATTCCAAATTGGAATCTCAAACTTTCCGCTTCCTCGTCCGTCAACTGGAACATGAAGTCGGACGGGAATCGTTCTCGATTGCGGCTCACCGCCTTATTCAGATTGCCGGTCGTCACGCCGTACCTGGCAGCCAAATCCGCGTCGAGCATCACCTTCTGCCCGCGAATCAGCAGAATCGCCCGCTCGATGCGCTCGGCGGGAATCGACAGTTCGGATTTCTTCGCCACGACGGATTCCTCCTGCGGACCCTTGCCTTTGACCACGTCGTCCCATCATGGCGTCAACGCCGTGCGCAATCAACCTGGGCGCCAGCCGCCCGGACCATCGCCACGATGCCCGCCCGGATCGCTTCTGGCAGGTCGGGCCAAGCGTCGATTATCGCTTGCAGGTCTTGCGGAAGTTCTCTTCCTCCTGGCCTACCAGGGCTACACGTCACCAGCCGGACCTACATCCGGCCCCTGCGCAAGCTCCGGGAGGTCGAGGAGAACAATGGACGCCATCTCGAACGCAACGACATGTGATCCAGGTGGGCCGTGCGAGCGACTACGACAGCTTCGAAGCGTCCCAGGCAGCACGACTTAGACGGCAAACGGCTCTTTCAGCATCGGAACGGGCTCATCGCGTGGTTCCCGAGCCCGCTACAACCTGCTATACTGCAATCGGCGATGCCGTCGAGCGAAGGACGAATATGACTGTGCCGGAGGAAAACGTTCCAGGTCCGCTGACGGCCGAGAATCCTTCTGGTGTGAGTGCCGCTACGGCGTCCAGGGCGGTTGCCGTGTTGCCAGGACTCTAACACCTTGAACCTTTTCTTTCTTATCCCTTGTCAAGCGTCAGCCGCCCCCACCCGGCTCGTGTGGATGAAGAATCGGATCGAAAAGCTCCCGCAGCCCCGGTCACCTCGGCCCCGGCCCCATCCTGATCGTTACTCACGACAGCGTCTGCAGAAAGCCAGCAGACACAAACTTAGGAGTCTAGTCGATGGCCAAATTCAGCGTGAATTGCCCGAACTGCTCCAAGAGCTACAGCATCGACGAAGCCAACCTCGGCAGGAAGGGCAAGTGCAAGGTCTGCCAGACGACGTTTGTGCTGGCGTCCGCCCCGGCTCAGGTTGCGCAATCGGCCCCCGAACCGCCCCTGGAGTCGCCGCGCGCGGGCCGGCAGTTTGAGGCCGAGGATCAGGTGCCTGACGTCTGGCAGCCCGGAGACGTGATCCTCGACTTGTACGAAGTGCAGCAGGTCTTCGAGAGCGGCGGGATGGGCTTGGTCTACAAGGTCCATCACAAGGGCTCGAACTTGACGTCGGCGGTGAAGTGCCCGCGTGCCAAGTTCTTCAAGTCGGAACAAGACAAACAGAACTTCGAACGGGAGGCGGAAACGTGGGTGAATCTCGGCCTGCATCCACACACGGTCAGTTGCCACTACGTGCGGCGTCTAGGTGGCATCCCGCGCGTGTTCGCCGAGTACATGGAAGGGGGCAGCCTGAAGGACTGGATCGACTCCGGCAAGCTGTATACCGGCGGGCCCGACCAGGCATTGACGCGTATCCTCGACATCGCGATCCAATTCGCCTGGGGTTTGAACTACGCGCACGAGCAAGGATTGATTCATCAGGACGTGAAACCCGCCAACGTGCTGATGACCGAAGACGGCATCGCCAAGGTCAGCGACTTCGGCTTGGCGAAAGCCCAGGCAGCGCATCGGGAGATTGCCTCGAGCCGAGTTGGCGCAAGCATCCTGGTTACTGCGGGCGGAATGACGCCGGCCTACTGTTCACCCGAGCAGGCCAATCGACAACCGTTGTCGCGCCGGACCGACCTGTGGAGTTGGGCGGTGTCGGTGCTGGAGATGTTCCTAGGTTGCAGGGAATGGGGACAGGTTCCTGGAAATGTGGTGGGTGAGTGGTTCGCTGAGGCATTCCAGGAATTGGAGCCGACAGCGGGTCGGCCACGGATGCCGCTGCAAGTCGCGGAACTGTTGCGGCGATGTTTCGAGTGGGAACCAAACGATCGTCCGCGAGACATGCTGGAGGTCGTGGAGTCCCTGCGATCGCTGTTTCGGCAGGTCACAGGGGAAGATTATCCGCGCGAAAAGCCAAGACCGGCGGAACTATTGGCGGATTGGCGGAACAATCAGGCCGTGTCACTGCTTGACTTGGGTAAGCCAGAGGCGGCAGAAAAGAAGTGGCAGGAGGCCCTGAGCGTGGACCCGCACCATCCCGAAGCCACCTTCAACTGGGGCCTCATCCAGTGGCGTTCGGCGCGGATGACGGACCAGAAGCTGCTGGAGAAGTTGCGGGAAGTCCGCGTCTCGTCTGCCGATACCGCGCGAGTGGACTACCTGCTGGGGCTGGTTCATCTGGAACGTGCCGATGCACAGGCAGCGGTTCAAATGCTGAGCAAGGCCGTCGAGGCGGATGGGGGCCGGACGGAAATCGCCTCCGCGTTGGCCCTGGCGAAATCCATGTGTGAGCCAGCCGCGCAACTTCCCCGCACCTTCGAGGGCCACACGAACGAGGTTGCGTCGGTGTCATGGAGCCCCGACGGCCGCTGCGCCCTCTCGGGGAGCTGGGACCAGACGCTACGGCTGTGGGAGGTGTCCAGCGGAAAGTGCTTGCGCACCTTCGCGGGGCACAGTTACTATGCGAACTCGGTGTCGTGGAGCCCCGACGGCTGCTGCGCCCTCTCGGCAAGCCATGACAAGACGCTGCGGCTGTGGGAGGTGGCCACCGGCAAGTGCCTCCGCACCTGCGAGGGGCACACGAGCTTCGTGACCTCGGTGTCGTGGAACCCCGAGGGCCGCTGCGCCCTCTCGGGGAGTTATGACAATACGCTGCGGTTGTGGGATGTGTCCAGCGGCAAGTGCCTGCGCACCTTCGAAGGGCACACGAAAGCGGTGACCTCGGTGTCGTGGAGCCCCGACGGCCGCTGCGCCGTCTCGGGGAGCACGGACCAGACGCTACGGCTGTGGGAGGTATGCAGCGGGAAGTGCCTGGCCACCTTCGAGGGGCACACGGATTCAGTGACCTCAGTGTCGGGGAGCGCCGACGGCCGCTATGCTCTCTCAGGGAGCGATGACAATACGCTGCGGCTGTGGGAGGTGTCCAGCGGCAAGTGCCTCCGCACCTTTGCGGGGCACACGAGCTGGGTGTCCTCGGTGTCGTGGAGCCCCGATGGCCGCTGCGTCCTCTCGGGGAGTGGTGACAATACGCTGCGGCTGTGGGAGGTGTCCAGCGGCAAGTGCCTGCGCACCTTCGAGGGGCACACAAACGGTGTGTCCTCGGTGTCGTGGAGCCCCGACGGCCGCTACGCTCTCTCGGGGAGCCGTGACAACACACTGCGGCTATGGGGGATCGTGTTCGCAACGCAACCTGTTCCCCTGGTTGCCAGCATGGCGTTCGCAGTCCGCTCCGCGCTTTACCACCACCTGCTCCAGAAAGTCCGAGACGCGTTCGCTAGCGAGCCGGCAGTCGCGGCAGGTTTCCTCCAACAGGCCAAGCAACAACCCGGCTGTTCGCGCAGGGAAGAAACCCTGGAGTTGGCGCGGCGGTTGTCTCACTCACTGGCCCACCGGAGCTTTGTGGACGGCTGGGAAAAACACACGTTCGAGGGGCACACAAGCAGTGTGTCTTCGGTGTCGTGGAGCCCCGACGGCCGCTGCGTCATCTCGGGGAGCATGGACAATACGCTGCGGCTGTGGGAGGTGTTCGGCGAAAAGTGCCTGCGCACCTTCGAGGGGCACACAAACGGTGTGTCCTCGGTGTCGTGGAGCCCCGACGGCCGCTACGCTCTCTCGGGGAGCAAGGACAATACGTTGCGGCTGTGGGAGGTGTCCAGCGGCCAGTGCCTGCACACCTTCGAGGGGCACACGCACTATGTGGACTCGGTGTCGTGGAGCCCCGACGGCCGCTGCGCCCTCTCGGGGAGTTATGACAATACGCTGCGGCTGTGGGAGGTGTCCAGCGGCCAGTGCCTGCGCACTTTCGAGGGCCACGCGCACTATGTGAACACGGTGTCGTGGAACCCCGATGGCCGCTGCGCCCTCTCGGGGAGTTATGACAATACGCTGCGATTGTGGGATGTGTCCAGCGGCAAGTGCCTGCGCACCTTCGAAGGGCACACGAAAGCGGTGACCTCGGTGTCGTGGAGCCCCGACGGCCGCTGCGCACTCTCAGGGAGCGGTGACAAAACCCTGCGGCTGTGGGAGATATCCAGCGGCCAGTGTCTGCGCACCTTCCAGGGGCACACGCACTATGTGGACTCGGTGTCGTGGAGCCCCGACGGTCGCTTCGCCATCTCGGGGAGTTCTGACAATACGCTGCGGCTGTGGGAGGTGCCCAGCGGCACGTGCCTGCGCACCTTCGAGGGGCACGCAAACGGTGTGTCCTCGGTGTCGTGGAGCCCCGACGGCCGCTTCGCCCTCTCAGGAAGTAGTGACAGGACACTGCGGCGGTGGGAGCTCGACTGGGAGTTTGAATTGAATCAACCGGCGGACTGGGACAAAGGAGCGCGGCCGTGGCTCGCGGCGTTCCTGACCATTCACACCCCCTACGCCAATGGCTTGGCCCGCCGAGGCAAGCCGACCTGGACCGAGGACGACTTCTGCCGCTTGCTCGACAAGCTCGGCTGCGCCGGCTTCGGCTGGCTCCGCCCGGAGGGCGTCCGCCGTGAACTCGAAAAAATGGCCGCGAACTGGCAAGGCCCACCGCCGTTGGGCTGATCGTTGGCCCAGCTCGTTTGCCTGATCCGCACTCGCGTTTTCACTGGCTGGAAAAACCCCGAAGAGACGCATGGCGATGAAGTTACGTTGACGATGGCCCGCAGACGGAGAGGTTCACTATGGCGAAGGTGCGCGTGGATTGCCCGAAATGCTCCAAGAGCTACAACATCGACGAGGCCAACCTCGGCAAGAAGGGCAAGTGCAAGGCCTGCCAGACGACGTTTATGCTGGTGTCCGTCCAGAGCCAGGCAGCGCAATCGGCCCCCGAACCGCCCCTGGAGTCGCCGCGCGCGGGCCGGCAGTTTGAGGCCGAGGATCAGGTGCCTGACGTCTGGCAGCCCGGGGACGTGATCCTCGACTTGTACGAAGTTCGGCGTGTGTTCAAGAGCGGGGGGATGGGCTTGGTCTACCAGGTCCATCACCGGGGCTGGAATCTGCCGCTCGCCGTCAAGTGCCCGCGGGCCAAGTTCTTCGAGACGGAGCAAGATAAGCAGAACTTCGAACGGGAAGCCGAGACGTGGGTCAATCTGGGATTGCATCCGCACATCGTCAGTTGCCACTACGTGCGGCGATTGGGTGGCATCCCACGCGTGTTCGCCGAGTACATGGACGGGGGCAGCCTGAAGGACTGGATCCACTCGGGCAAGCTTTATGCCGGCGGGCCTGAGTCAGCGTTGGAACGTATTCTCGACATCGCGATCCAATTCGCCTGGGGCCTGCACTACGCACACGAACAAGGATTGATTCATCAGGACGTCAAGCCCGCCAACTTGCTGATGACCCAGGACGCAACCGCCAAGGTCAGCGATTTTGGCTTGGCGAAAGCCCAGGCAGCGCATCGAGACATCACGTCGGGCCGGGCGGGAGCGAGCATCCTGGTCAGTACCGGCGGGATGACGCCGGCTTACTGCTCACCCGAACAGGCCAACAAGGAAAAGCTGTCGCGTAAGACGGATCTGTGGAGTTGGGCGGTGTCTTTGCTGGAAATGTTCACCGGCGACGTGACATGGCATTCTGGCGTCGCCGCCGCCGAGGCATTGGAAGGTTATCTTGACGCGGGCGGTTCAAGCGACGACCGCATTCCGCCCATGCCCTCTGAAGCCGCCCAGTTGCTGAAGAACTGTTTTCAGCGCGAGCCCGCCCAACGGCCGCAGGACATGCTGAAAATCGCGGCCGAGTTGCAGGAAGCATATCAGCAGGCGACTGGTAACGTCTATCCGCGAGAAACGCCCAAGCCGGCCGAAGCCCGGGCGGACAGCCTCAATAACCGGGCTGTTTCTCTGTTGGACCTGGGGCGGAAAGAAGAGGCGGCGACGTTCTGGCAGCAGGCGTTGGACGGCGAAACGCACCATCCGGAAGCCACCTACAACCGCGAACTCCTCCGCTGGCGGTCGGCACAGATCCCGGATGACGTTGTCACCAGGGAACTGGAGGGCGTCCGCCTGTCGCATCCCGACCGTTGGGTCGTAGGCTATCTATTGGGGCTGGTGCATCTCGAGCGTAATGACGCGGAATCAGCGGCCAAAATTTTCGAGGAGACCGGGCGGCAGGCACCGACGCAACGGGAATTGGCGGCGCCTCTACAAAACGCCACCAGGTTGATTGACCATAGTGGCCGATGCCTGCGGACGATGCAAGGGATTTCCAAATCGGCCCGAGCCGTGTTCGTCACATCCGTCTGCGCGAGCCCGGATGGACGGTGGGCACTTTCAACCAGCACCGACGGCGCGATTTGTCAATGGGAGTTGGCCACCGGAAGTTGCCTGCGCACGTTCGACGGACCGCCGGGAGTGATTCATAATTCAGTCTGTGTCAGCCCCCATGGGCAATGGGCACTGTCGAGCGGCAGTGACAAGGCGCTTCGGCTGTGGGACGTGGCAACCGGCCGGTGCTCCCGCACGTATCTCGGGCACACCGAACTCGTCCGCTCGAGTTGCTTCAGCCCGGATGGGTGCCTGGCGTTATCGGCGAGCCAGGACCAGACGCTGCGGCTGTGGGACGTGGGAAGTGGGAAATGCCTGCGGGTTTTCGCAGGTCACACGTGGGCGGTTACCTCCGTCCAATTCGCTCCCGACGGGCGAAGTGCGATATCTGGCGGGTTTGACCATACGCTCAAGCTATGGGATATCGCCACCGGCCAGTGTCTGCGCACCTTTCCAGGACACACCGCCACGGTGAATGCCGTGTGCTTCAGTTCCGATGGGAAGTGGGCGCTGTCCGCGGGGGGCAATGCCGGTGGGAGCGACCGCACGGTGCGCCTGTGGGACGTGGCGACCGGCCAGTGCCTGCGCACGTTTCAAGGCCACTGCGATTTTGTCGCAAGCGTCGACTTCAGCCCGGATCGGCGGTGGGCGTTGTCGGGAAGTGTCGATCATACGCTGCGCCTGTGGGACGTGGCGACGGGCCGGTGCCTGCGGACGTTTCAGGGGCATACAAGCACCGTCGGCTCTGGCTGCTTCAGCGCCGATGGGCAGTATGCGGTATCGGGCGGTTACGACAACACCGTCCGGTATTGGGCGGTCGGCCAACCGAACGCGTATACCGCCCCGCTGGTCATCGCACGTCCTGCCAACGTGGACCAGATCAGTGGCCATCAAATCCAATTCACCCAGCATCTGAGTGCGGCCAGGGAAAACCTGCGCGAGGGACAGCCCCGTCTGGCCCTTCAGTCCCTACGATCGGCCAGAGGAGTACCGGGGTTCCAACGCGACGTTGCGGCACTCGCGGTCTGGTCAGAACTGCTGCCCAAAGCTAGGCGTGTTGGCCTCGCGGCAAGCTGGCCACGAAGGACTTTTCCCCAAACAGCATCGGTTTTCTCAGTCTGCTTCGGCCCAGATGGCCGGTTTGCAATGTCGGGGGGCACCGATTCCCTCTACCAGAACGGGGTGCTTAAATTATGGGACATCGCCACCGGCGGATGCCTGCGAACTTTCCAGCAGGATGACAACAAAAACTCGTCGGTCCGCTTCAGTTCCGATGGGCAGTCCGTGCTGTCTGGAGGTGGAAATGACCCGAGCAAGGACTATGCGCTTCGGCTCTGGGACGTGGCGACGGGGCGATGCCTCCGAAGATTTCCAGGCCACACTGCCTGGGTCACTTCGGTTTGTTTCAGCCCGGATGGTCGTTGGGCCCTGTCGGGCAGCCGGGATAGTACCCTCCGGTTGTGGGACGCTTTAACGGGAAAATGCTTGCGCACCCTCCTTGGCCACACGGGGGGCGTCTCTTCAGCCTGTTTCAGTCCGGATGGATGCTGGGTGTTGTCGGCAAGTTCCGATCAGTCGGTGAGGTTGTGGGAGGTAACCACGGGCCGCTGCGTGCGAATGTACGGCCCGCATTCCTGGGTTGTCAACGCGACGTGTTTCAGTCCCGATGGACGATATGCCCTGTCCGCCAGCAACGATGTTCACCTTTGGGAGGTGGCCACCGGTCAATGCCTGCGTATCTTTGAGGGACATACCGGCGAAGTCACCGCGGTCTGCTTCAGCCCGGATGGGCGATGGGTCCTGACGGGCAGCGACGACAAATGCCTTCGCATTTGGGACGCGTCCACAGGGCAGTGCCTGCGTACGTTGGAAGGGCACACCGCCCGGATCACCTCGGTGGGCTTCAGCCCCGACGGGCGCTGGGCGTTGTCTGGCAGTCAGACGGAGTTGGGCAACGACAGTACCCTGCGACTGTGGGAACTGGAGTGGGATTTGCAGGTGCCCGACTCAGCCGACTGGGACGACGGAGCCGGCCGGTTCCTAGAGTCTTTCCTCGTACAACGGACCCCATATACCGGTACGCTCCCCGCCGATCGTCTGCCCACCGAACCGGAGCTAACGCGTGCCCTGACCCGTGCCGGCAAACCGCACGTGACCGAACCAGCGTTCCAACAACTCATGCACACGCTCGGCTGTGCCGGCTACGGCTGGCTGCGACCCGAAGGTGTCCGCCGTGAACTCGAAAAAATGGCCGCCATCTGGCAAGGCCCGCCGCCGCTCGGGTGAGCACAGATTTCTGATAAGATGTCCAATTCTTTCTTCCCCTCTCCGAGGCGACCACCGATGCCCGCGAAAGTCACGCTCGAAGTCATTCAAGGCAAGCTTCAGGGTCAAGAGTTCGTCTTTGACGAGCCGACGACCTGCATCATCGGGCGGTCCGAGGACTGTCAGCCGCGGATTCCGAATGACGAGGAACATAAGCAGATTTCACGGCACCATTGCCTGCTGGATATCAACCCGCCGGACATCCGCATCCGCGACTTCGGCAGCCTGAACGGCACCTACGTCAACGGCCAGATGATCGGCAAGCGGGAGCAGGGCCTGACGCCGGAACAGGCGGCCCAGATGCAGTTCCCGGAAAGGGACCTGAAACACGGCGACGAAATCCGACTGTTGAAGACGACCTTCCGGGTCGTCGTCTTCGTGCCGACGGTCTGTGTGCAGTGCTCGGCGGAGATCCCTGATGACCGCAAAGCGGCCGCCGAGGTCCGGCCGGGCGTGTTCCAATGCGCGCCGTGTCGTCAGAAAGCGGCCGCGGCCAAACAGAAGGAAGCGCCGAAGCCGAAGCCCAAGCAGTGCGTCAAGTGCGGACGCGACGTGTCCAATGAACTGGGCGAGCATCGTCACGGCGACTACGTCTGCGTCTCCTGTAAAGCCGATCCGATGGCGATCGTGCTGCAAATGCTGAAGCTCGCAGGTCACGGCGGTTCGGACTTGCTGGCCATCCAGGGTTACCAGATCACGAAGAAGCTCGGACAGGGCGGGATGGGCGCCGTCTATCTTGCCCGCCACGAAAAGACCGGCAAGGAGGTCGCCTTGAAAGTGATGTTGCCCCAGGTGGCCGTCGACGAGCACGCCAAACAGAAGTTTCTGCTGGAGGTCGAGAATACCAAGGCCCTGAAACACCCCAACGTCGTGCAATTATTCGACCACGGCTGCTCGGGCGGCACGTTCTTCTTCACGCTCGACTTCTGCGACGGCGGCAGCGTCGACACGCTGATGGAGAAACAAGGCGGCCGACTGCCGCTGCGCGAGGCCGGTCCGCTCATCCTGCAGGCCCTGGACGGATTGACCTACGCTCACGAGGTCGAGGTGCCGGTGAAGCACGCTGACGGCCGCGTCGTCCGTCAACGAGGCCTGGTCCACCGTGATCTCAAACCGCAGAACATCTTCTTGAGCGGCTCCGGCTCCTCGCGGATCACGAAGGTGGCCGACTTCGGTTTGGCCAAGGCGTTTGATTCGGCCGGATTGAGCGGCCAGACACGGACGGGCTCGGTCGCCGGGACGCCCGTGTTCATGCCTCGGCAGCAGGTGATCAACTTCAAGTACACCAAGCCGGATGTTGACGTATGGGCCATGGCGGCGTCCTTGTACCACATGTTAACCGGCCGATTTCCGCGGGATTTCGTCCGCGGCAAGGATCCGTGGCAAACCGTACTGCAAAGCGATCCCGTACCGATCCGCAAGCGAGACGCGTCGATCCCGCAGAAGCTGGCGGACGTGCTCGATCTGGCCTTGGCCGACAAGAAGGGCCTGCACTTCAAGACGGCCGCCGAGTTTAAGCGGGCATTGATGGGGGTGCTATGACGCTGGTTATCCACCATGCAGCTTTGAGCGATGCGGGCCGCGTCCGCACGGAGAATCAGGATTCTTGGTGCGCCGATGGGCAGCAGGGTCTATACATCGTAGCCGATGGCATGGGCGGCGGATTTGCAGGCGGTCTGGCCGCGCGCATCGTCGTCGAGACCTTGCCCCGCTTGTTTCACCGCAGGATGGCCGGCGTCAATGGTTTGACCGTATCGAATGCCAAGGAGCGGCTGCTCGCCACCATCGTGGAGTTGAGCAACCGGCTCTGCCGAGAGAGCCGCGACCAGTTCGGAGGTGCACAGATGGGCTCGACAGTCGTGCTCATGTGGATTCGCGGTGGCGACGCTTTGGTGGCGCACATGGGCGATAGCCGCGCTTATCTGCTACGCAACGAGCGTCTGCAACAGCTAACCGCCGACCATACCATTATCCGGCTCTTGATCGAGTCGGGCGATCTCAAGCCGGAGGACGCGGCTGAGCATCCAGCCCGCGGTCAGTTGACCCGCTTCGTCGGCATGGAAGGAGAACCCCTGCCTGAAGCCCGGCTGGTCCAACTGCATCCGCACGACCGGCTCCTGCTGTGTACGGATGGCCTGACTGGATTGGTCCCTGACGAACAAATCCGGAGCATCCTGAACCAGGAGAAGACAGCAGAGCCCGCCTGCCACCGGCTGATCATCGCCGCCAACGAAGCAGGCGGGCACGACAACGTGACCTCCGTAGTTCTGGACGTGAGATAACCCGCCTTGGGCGTCAGAACCTTCTTGGAAAAGAAGTCGCATTGCCACAGGGTTACCCCGGGCCGCACCGCGGGCGGGGCACGTGGGACAATTGTCCATCCCCTCGAAATCCCTCGGGCCTTTGTCGCCAAACCAGATGGCGTCGAGACGGCGGTCATCCGTTTGCTTATTCTCGCGTGTGCGGCAGCACGCTGTTCTGCGTCGACAGCCACAACGGCTTCTACATGGTCGACGTGTCCGATCCTGCGAGCATGAAGGGTCTCGGCCATCTGCAGTTGCCGCCCCCCGTCTACAAATGGAAGGTTCCGGACGATCGCAAGCTCAGCAACGACTGCTGCGCCGGTCTGGCGACCGGCGACGGCGTGGTCTACATCGCGGGATTGACGACTGGAATCCACCTGGTACGAGCCCCGGCCGCCTGCAGGCAACCCCAGCCGGAGCTGCGGTTCGATATCCCCGCCGAGGTCCCGGAAGCGGTCGACCCGCGTCTGCAGCGCTGCGATCTCCACTGCCAGGTGCGGCGCGTCGCAGTGAAGGATGACTTCGCCTACGTCGCGGCTTCACATGCCGGGCTGAAGCTGTTCGGCATCGGCGCGGACGGGCTCAAGGAGCTGCGGACGTGGGACCGCGAGTGCGTCTACGATGTCAGTGTCCATGGCGACACACTGTTTGTGGCGGAGAACAACCTGGACTTGGCCGTGTACCGGATCGCGGCGGACGGCGACCTGACCGAGATCGGCCGCGGACAGTTGGACGGGAACCAGAGCGTTCAGATTGTGCACCCCTTCATGGACGCCAGGTATCTCGCGGTCAGTTGCGGCACGGGACGGTTCTCCATCCTTGACGCGACGGACCTCACGCGGATGAAGCCGGTCTACGGTGGCGGCGCCGGCGGCATTCTCTACGGCGACATGTTCCCGGTGCGAGACCTGGAGGGCGTGTTCCCGGTCAACTGGCATTCGCGCGGGATCGCCTGGTACGACCTGAACGGTGCCGCACCGGTTGCGACGTCCACGGGAGCCCCCCGCAGGGCAATCAGTTGGACGGGATCGATCTGCTGGCGAACGGTCTGTTCGTGTTCCCGGTGCGTGGGGCGAGGCTCGCGCTCATCGACCCGAAGTCGCCTGGGGAGCCGAAGATCGTCGAGGTCAAAGGCGCCCTCGCGGGCATGCCGGTCTGCGGGATTCCGACGGTCTGCGGAGACCTTGTTTCGTTCGCCTCGCGCCGCGACGGGAAAGTGGTGACGGTGGACCTGTCCGCACCGGAGAACCCGGTCGTAGTCAGCGACCGCTGCTATGACCTGTCGCAGGGCAACTGCGATCGCATCGCGTTCCACAATGGAAAGATGATCATACCGGCGGGGCACTACGGCCTGTTCATGGAGAAATGAGGGGGTGTTCTGGCCCTGCGCCCCGGGTGCCTTCACGACGACGACGTGGGGGATCGCGTCGCTTGGACCACGCGCCGGACGTTTGGCATCGTTGGGTCCGGATGTAGCCCTTCAAAATCACCCCTCAATACCTTCAGCGCGTATCGCTCCTGCTCGATCTCGAAGCTTGTCCGAATCCCCCAGCGCCGAAAGACTGGCAACGGAGGACACCAGCCTTGGATGGCGTGCTGGAGCAAAAAGGCGGCGATAACGCCAGGAAAGGCAAACCACCTGCGATTTACGGTGGCGCCCAAGGCCAGTCCGATCAGGGAAAACGTGGCAGCGTTGGCTTCGAGCGTCCGCTCGATATCCCACTCGTGGTCGAGCTCGGCCAAACGCTCCTCGATGGCTTCAGGCCCGGCCGAAGCAATTTGGGCCACTCTCTCCGCGGTCTGACGACGGATGCGTTCGTTGGCCTTATCGGCCGTATGCAAAGGAACTCGCTCGACGGTGGATGGAATCATCGCGTACCTCCTAATCGGATCCAGGAATAGAACCCTTCAATAACAGCGTGGCAAATAGACAGCGTCGCAAACTGCAAATCGTGTGCCGCTTCGCAAATGTGAATCGGCGAGGTCAGACTGAGACCGAAGACCGATCGACAAGGAACCACGTCGCTCGAGTTGCAACCAAGTTGGCCGGCGGAACGAATCCTGCTGGTAGGGCCGGTCGCGAGGCTTTTTCGTTGCCTTGCCGATTTGCGGTCGAGATCGTCATGCGGTACGATGGATCGCCGCACGGGTCTGTTCGTGAACATGCCTGCCGAAGATGCAGGGAGTGAGAGGTCAAGATCTCCCTGCCGGGATCGAAAATCGGCCGGACTTCATTTGCGTTGGGACCACTTCCGAATGATTGAACTGTCCGACTTTGGTAAAGATTACGGCGACTTTATGGCCGTCGAGCGTTTGAATCTGAGCATCGCCGCCGGCGAGATGTTCGGGTTCATCGGCCCGAACGGGGCCGGTAAGAGCACGACGATGCGGTTCCTCGCGACGCTGTTGAAAGCGACTCGCGGCGAGGGGACCGTCAACGGCCACAGCGTGACGCGTGACCCGATGGGCGTGCGGCAGAGCGTCGGGTACATGCCGGACAATTTCGGCGTGTACGACGGGATGCGGGTCTGGGAGTTCTTGGATTTTTTCGCCGTCGCCTATCAGATCTCTCGGGCCAAGCGGAAGCAGGTGATTTCGGACGTACTGGAGTTGTTGGACCTGACGCACAAGCGCGACGATTATGTGAATGGCTTGTCGCGGGGGATGAAGCAGCGGCTGTGCCTGGCCAAGACGCTGGTTCACGATCCGCCGGTGCTGATTCTGGACGAGCCGTCCAGCGGCCTGGACCCGCGGGCTCGAATCGAAGTGAAAGCGTTGTTGAAAGAGCTGCGCCGGATGGGCAAGACGATCTTGATCTCGAGCCACATTCTGACCGAACTGGCGGACTGTTGCACGTCGATCGGGATCATCGAACGCGGCCAACTGCTGATGCATGGCCCGATCGACGAAGTATACCGGCGGATTCGCGGCGACCGCCTGGTCGAAGTCAAGTTTGCCGACGGAATGGATGCCGGCCTGTCGGTGATCCGCAGTTCGCCGCACGTACGGAACGTCCAAGTCAACAACAATTCGGTGACCCTGGAAATGGTGACCGATGACCGAGGCGTCGCCGAATTGCTGCGGCAACTCGTCGCGCAAGGTGTTGCAGTCCGAAGTTTCGCGGAAACGGAACCGACGCTCGAGGACGTATTCATGCTGGTCACCAAGGGGCTGGTCAGTTGACCCTGTGATTCTGTCGCGTTTTCGCCTCTCACAAGTCACGCATCGAGGAGCAGAACAATGATCCGCAGCACGATTGGTTTTTGGGTAGCGGCGCTCGCGGCGTCCGGCGCAGCCGCCGGCGAGGTGTGGCCGGAGTTCCGCGGGCCGGCGGGGAACGGGCACGCGGATTGCCGCGGGCTGCCGGTCACGTGGAGCGAAACCGACAACGTCGCTTGGAAGACGGCGATCCCCGGCCACGGCTGGTCCTCGCCGGTGGTCTGGCAAGCGCAGATCTGGCTCACCACCGCCACGCCCGACGGGACCGAGATGTTTGCCGTCTGCGTCGATCGCGAAACCGGAAGGATCATCCATCAGATCAAAGTCTTCGACACGCCCGATCCGGAAAACATCGGGGTGGTAAACAGCTATGCATCGCCTACGCCGGCGGTGGAAGCCGGCCGCGTCTACGTTCATTTCGGGACATACGGCACGGCCTGTTTGGATACGGCGGCGGGAGGCAAAATCCTCTGGACGCGCCGCGACTTGAATTGCGATCATCACGAAGGTCCTGGTTCGTCACCGATCTTGTTCGAGGACCTGTTCATCGTGCATGTCGACGGCCGCGACGTCCAGTACGTCATCGCCTTGGACAAGCACACGGGCAAGACCGTTTGGAAGTGCGATCGTTCGGTCGATTACAGCGCGTTCCACTACAACCTCAAGAAGGCCTTTTGCACCCCGCAGGTGATCGAGGCAGGCGGGCGTTGGCAGCTGATCAGCCCCGGCTCGATGGCGACGATGGCTTACGATCCGCGCACGGGCGGAGAGTTGTGGAAAGTCCGTTATCGCGGCTGGTCGATGGTGGCCCGCCCGCTGTTCGGCCACGGTTTGGTGTACTTTGTCAACGACTACGAGCGGCCGGAATTATGGGCCGTGCGGCCGGACGGCCAAGGCGACGTCACGGACACGCACGTGGCGTGGACCGTGCGGCGCGGGATGCCCGGCCAGCCGTCGTTCCTGTTGATCGGCGACATTCTGTACCTGGTCAACAACGAGGGAGTTGCGTATGCGATCGATGCCCAGAGCGGAGCGGAGGTCTGGAAGGCGCGGATCGACGGCAACTATTCCGCATCGCCGGTCTATGCCGACGGCCGGATCTATTGCTTCAACCGCGATTCGGTGACGACGGTGCTCGAGCCCGGCCGCGAATTCAAGGTGCTGGCGGTCAACCGCTTGGACGGCGCCCAGCTGATGGCTTCGCCCGCCGTGGCCGGCCGAGCGTTGTTCCTGCGAACTCGTTCGCACCTGTATCGCATCGAACAGCGTGAATGACACGCTGCCAGCCCAGGATCGGCAAGGAAATAACTGTCGGGTTTTCAATGTGGTCATCACGCTCCGCCGTGATGACATTGTCGTCACGGCGGAGCGTGACGACTACAATCTTGTCGACACTGATTTCTTCGCCGGTCCCAAGCGATGCTCCACAATAGCGGGCGGATTTCCTCCGCGGCGCCTTCGCCGTCGAACAGACGTTACGGTCAAGGCTTGTTTTTCCTGTTCGCAAATAATCCGGTGTCGGAAAAACCGGGCTAACACAATGCGGGAAGACGGGTTAGAATATCCGCGTGGTGCCGTCGCGGCGTTTTGTTCGCCCCTGGCACTTCCCGCCTGATGACGCTTGCGGCGGCGCGTACGACGCGCCCGAGCAGGCACCTGCCCTTTCCCGAACCGGAGGACGCAAAGGTGAAGCAGTCCACAGCATTGCGATGGGGGTTCTTGTCCAAGATCTTGATCCTGTTTGTTGCTGTCGGCCTCTGGCCCCTGTCAGGCGGCGCGGACCAGTCAGCCGGCGCGGACCAGTCAGCCGGCGCGGACCAGTCAGCCGGTGCGGACCAGGGGGCGGATGCATACGTCAAGCGTGCGACATGGGCCGAGACGATGCTGGCCACGCGCGCCGCAGTCCTCCCCAGGCTCGCTTCACCGCAGCTGGAACTGGGGCCGTGGCACACCAGCGGGCCGTTGACCGCAAGCCGTTTCACCGAGGCGTTATTTCCCGAACAAGGCGTCGACTTACAAGCCCGATCACCGGAGGGCCGGCCGCTGTGGCAGTCGCGTCCCGAGTGGAGCGACGGCGTGGTGCACATGCTGGACGGCAGCAGCCGCGTGTCGACGTATCTGTTCCGCACGTTGACGGCTGTTGCATCCATTTCGGTCCCAGCGAGCTTGGGCAGCGACGACGGCTGCGAGCTGTGGCTGAACGGCCAGAAGCTATTATCCCAGGATGTGCCGCGCGGCCCGGCGGCGGACCAAGCTCGGGTGACGCTGGCATTGCAGCCTGGCGAGAACCGGATGCTGTTCAAAATTCATAATAACGGCGGCGGCCATGGGTTTTACTTCCGGATCGGCGACGTGGCGAGGTCGGGCGTCTGGGACAAACTCGAGGCGGACTACCCGATGCAGCTGGGCTGGATGCGGCGGCATTTGCCCGGTGACCGGCATTTGCAGTGGCTGACTGTTTCCAGCGCGTCGCAAGCGCCTCGGCAGGCGGACGGGATGCCTGCGCCGCGACGAAACTCCCAAGCGGCCGGTGCCACGGCGCTGGAGCAAACCATGATCCGCCAGGCCCTGGGCGAATTGGGCGGGGACGCCGGCGTTTTTCAAGGGGAATTGGACCAGTTGGTCGCAGGCCAAGCCTCGGCCGACGATCCGCGCTGGCTGGGTTTGTACGAGCGTGTGTGCCTGTTTCGCCATCGCAGCGCCGAAGTGCGCGCGATCAACTTGCCGGCCATTCGCCGAGCGATCGAAGATTTGAACGCCACGTTTGCGTCACGGTATCCTCGCGGCGCGGAATTCTTGAGACGACTGGATGCCTTGGAACGGCGTGTCAACGATATGGAATGGGCTGCGTTGGCGCAGGGCGACGGACGCGCGACCGAAGGAGCGGCGAGCCTGGTGCGCGAAGCCGGCCAGTTGCAGCGCGAGGCGCTGCTGGACAATCCGCTGTTGAACTTCGAGCGGCTGCTGCTGGTCCGGCGCAAAGCGAACCAGTTGGGGCTGCCGCAGAATTGGCAGGGCAATTGCGCGTTGCCGCGCCACGGCTATGACAACCAGATCGCCGTCCTCTCGCCGGTACGCTCCGAAGGAAGTGTCACGGCGCTGTACCAGCCGCCCAAGGACGAGTTCGTAGGCGATGTCGATTTGCACTTCGACGCCGGCAAGATGCTGTTTTCGATGCCCGGCCCCAACGGCCGCTGGCAGGTCTGGGAAATCGGCACGGACGGCTCGGCCGGCAGCTTGCGTCAGGTGACGCCCGACGATCCCTCGGACGTCGACCATTATGACGCCTGCTACTTGCCGGACGAGCGGATCGTGTTTGCCTCGACCCTGTGCTTTGCCGGCGTGCCCTGTGTGGGCGGCGGAAACACGGTGGCCAATTTGTGCCTGATGAATCCGGACGGCAGCGGCATTCGCCAGCTGTGTTTCGACCAGGATCACAATTGGTGCCCGACGGTGCTGAACAACGGCCGCGTATTGTACAGCCGCTGGGAATATTCCGATTTGCCGCACTATTTCTCCCGGTTGCTGTTCCATATGAATCCGGATGGCACGAACCAGATGGAATATTACGCCAGCAATTCGATGTGGCCCAATTCGATCTTTTATGCGCGGCCGATCCCCCACGATCCATCGAAAGTCATCGCGGTAATCTCCGGCCACCACGGCGTGCCGCGGATGGGAGAACTGGTGCTGTTCGATCCGGCCCGGGGACGGCGCGAAGCGGACGGGGCGGTACAACGGATTCCGGGGCACGGCCGCAAAGTCGATCCGATTATCCGCGACGGGCTGGTCGAAGGCTCGTGGCCCAAGTTCCTGCATCCGTACCCGTTGAGCGACAAGCACTTTCTGGTCTCGTGCCAGCCGACCGCGTCGTCGGCGTGGGGCCTGTACTTGGCGGACGTCTTTGACAATCTGTTATTGATCAAGGAAGAGCCCGGCTACGCGCTGCTGGAGCCGATCCCGGTCCAGGCGATCAAGCGGCCGCCTTCGATTCCCGATCGCGTCGATTTAACACAACGCGAAGCGACGGTCTATCTGACCGACGTCTACATGGGCGAGGGGTTGCGGGACGTGCCGCGGGGGGCCGTGAAACAGCTGCGCGTCTACTCGCCGCATTACGCTTACCCCGGCATGGGCGGGCACATCCACATCGGCATCGACGGGCCCTGGGACGCGCGGATCATCCACGGCACCGTGCCGGTCAATCCGGATGGGTCCGCGATTTTCCAAGTACCGGCCAACACGCCGATCGCGGTCCAGCCGCTGGACGAACAGGGCCGAGCGCTGCAAGTCATGCGCAGCTGGTTCTCGGCGATGCCGGGCGAGGTGCTGTCGTGCGTGGGATGCCACGAATCGCAGAATTCCGGGCCGCCGCCCCAGTACCGGTTTGCCAGCCAGAACCGGCCCGTGGCGATCACGCCTTGGCATGGCCCGACGCGGGGTTTCAGTTTTCAGCGCGAGGTGCAGCCGGTGCTGGATCGCTATTGCGTCGGCTGTCACGACGGTCAACGGCAACACAACGGAGCGCCGCTGGCGGACTTTACGCCCAACAGGGCGGCGGGCTGGCGCAACTTTACGCCTTCGTACATCGCCCTGCACCCGTTCGTCCGTCGTCCGGGCCCGGAGAGCGATTATCATTTGCAGCAGCCGCTGGAGTTTCATGCCTCGACCAGCGAACTGATTCAACTCCTGGAAAAAGGGCACTATAACGTCGAACTGGACGCCGAATCCTGGGACCGCTTGGTGACCTGGATCGATTTGAACGTCCCCGACCACGGCACGTGGCACGAGCATCGCCGCGGCCACTCGCCGCTGGAAGCCCGGCGTTTGGAAATGCGGACCCGCTTTGCCAATCGGCCGGAGGACCCGGAAGCAATCCCGGAATTGCCGGTCAAACCGCTGGCCTATCTAGCGCCTCAGCCGCTGCCGCCCCGACCGACGGCGGTGCCCCCCTGCGCCGGCTGGCCGTTTGACGCTGCAGAAGCCCAACGGCGACAACAGGCGGCCGGGCTGCCGCCGGAACGGAAAATCGAATTGCCCAACGGTCTGACACTGGAATTACAATTGATCCCGGCCGGTCAATTTGTGATGGGCGCCGCCGACGGGGCGGGCGAGGCGGACGAGTATCCGGGCACGGTCGTCCGCCTCGAGCGTCCCTTCTACATGGGAAAATTCGAGATCACCAACGCCCAATACGCGCTGTTCGACCCGACGCACGACAGCGCTTATATCAGCATCTTGAACAAGGACCAAAGCGTCCGCGGCGAGGCGGCCGATCACGACCGGCAGCCGGTGATCCGCGTCAATTGGAACCAGGCCCAGGAGTTCTGCCGCTGGCTGTCGCAGGAGACCGGGGCGGTATTCGACTTGCCGACCGAGGCCCAGTGGGAATACGCCTGCCGCGCCGGAACCGCCACGCCGCTGAACTTCGGTGCGTGCAGCATCGATTTCGGCCGCCTGGCCAATCTGGCCGACGAGCGGGTCAATCATCTCTGCCGCAACGATTCGCCCCGCTGGATTCCGAGCGTCGAAAGCGTCAACGACGGCTCGATCATTAGCGGTCACGTGGGCAAATACGCGGCGAACGCGTTCGGATTGTGGGACATGCACGGCAACGTGGCGGAATGGACGCGGACGGCTTACCGGCCTTATCCGTTCAACTCCGGCGACGGCCGCGACGCCCCGGCGGCCGATGGCAAGCGGGTGGTTCGCGGCGGCTCGTGGTACGATCGCCCCCAGCGCGCCCGCAGCTCGTTCCGCTTGGCTTACGAACCGTGGCAGCGCGTGTTCAACGTCGGTTTCCGCGTCGTGCTCGAACCGGCTTCGATTCCGCACGACGCCCCGCTGGAAGTGGCAAGACGGAAGGCGGGAAACGAGCGAGAGTAAACTGATTAGTGGCAGAACGATTGGGGCAGGAGAAGAAGAGGATTCACGTCGCGATTCTTCCGCCCGTTTTTCAAGGAGTTTGATCATGTGTGTTTTAGCATCTCGATCGACGGCCGGACAGTGCGAGGGCCCTTTCGTTCGGATGTTGTTCGCTCTTGCGCTAGCGGCGCCGGCCTGCGGTTGGGCCGCCGCCCCGAATACCCCGCCGCAGCCGACCGTGGTCGAGTACGTCGTCGATCCGGCGTGGCCGCAGCGGCCCGCCGAGCTGGGCCCACGGGCCGCCGTGCCGGGGGTGGCCGTGGACCAGGATGATCGCATCTGGTGTGTGGAGCGCGGGGAAGTTCCGGTGCAGGTCTATTCGACGGCAGGCAAGTTGGTCCGAAGCTGGGGCCGCGGCCGGTTCGGGGCTCCACACAGTATTCGTTTCGACAGCCGTGGAAACGTCTGGATTTCCGATTTCAAACGGCACGTGGTGCAGAAGTTTACGCCCGACGGGGAACTGCTTCTGACCTTGGGCGTGCCGGACAAGGCCGGCGAGGACGAAACGCATTTCAACATGCCCACGGACATGGCGATCACGCCGGCGGGCGACGTGTTCGTAAGCGACGGCTATGGCAACCGCCGCGTGGTCCGCTTCGATCCCCAAGGCAAATTCGTCAAGGCGTGGGGGCAATACGGCGGCGGCCCGGGCGATTTCTGTCTGCCGCACCAAATTGTGGTCGATTCCCGCGGGGTGCTGTATGTGGCCGATCGCAACAGCGGCCGGATCCAGTTGTTCGATCAGGAGGGCAAGTTCCTCGATCAGTGGACGAATCTGATCATGCCTTGGGGGCTATGGATCTCCCGCCAAGATGAACTGTGGGTCTGCGGGTCGTCTCCGCAATGGTGGCAAAAAGACGGCGGTTATCCTCCGCCCAAGGATCAGATGTTTATGCGATTTTCGACCGACGGCAAGCTGCGGCAACTGTGGACGGTGCCCAACGGCGTCGACGGCCAGGAGCAGCCGGGCGAGTGCAACTGGCTGCATGGCGTCGCTTTGGACTCGCAGGGAAACCTGTATGCCAGCGATATCAACGGCAAACGGCTGCAGAAGTTCGTCCGCATCGCCACGGCCGAGCAATCGTCCGCGCCATGAAGGACGCACGCGAGGGCAAGACCATGATTCGGCCCATGATTTCGCGAATACGTTTGGCAGCTTGGAGCGTCGCGATCGGGAGCATCGCGTCGTCGCCGACGTGTCTGGCCGCCGAAACGATTGCGGTTTCGGCCCGCGATACGGTCGCGCCGGTCGAAATGGACCACGGGGACGAACTGCGGTTCACGCTTCGCAACGGGCGCACGGTCAGTATGGTGCTGGAGGGCACCGAGGCGGCGATCGTCGAGCGAGTCGAGCCGGGTGGAATCATCTATCGGTTTGCGTGCCACGTGCGGATCGACGGCCAGAGGATGACACTGCAGCGTTTTGTTTGCGCCCAGGAATGTTTCTACGAGCCGTACGTCGTCGACGGGCTGCGAATTTGGCCGGATACGGTCAAGGCCGTGTTCGACCTGGTTCCCGTCCGTTATCCGCGCGACGGCAATCTGCGCTGCCGTCCGCGCAAGGCGGCTCGGTTTGCGCTGCAGGATGCCGAGCTGCGAGTTTGCCCGCAACAGACGCATGTCTGGCTGGACGAACCGCACGACTTCCTGGACGTGGGCCGCTGTTACAACGGAGACGACTGCTATTTGGGGCCGTACCTCGGGCAAGCCTGTCACGTGGGCCTGGACATCAATCACCGGGCGGGAAGCCTGCTGCTGGCCCCGATTGATTTCGATACCCAGGCCTGGTTCAACAGCTTGGCGGCCGGCCACAACAACAACCGCTGGCGCGGCATCCGCCGTTGGCCCAACGGCGACGTGTGGGCGCTGCAAACGCATCACCTGATCGAATTACTGGTGCCGCAACACGCACCGCTGCCGGTCGGGACCCGCTACGCCACCACGGCCGGCGTGCATGTGGGCAGCCACGAGCATACCCACTTTGAATTCAAAGTGGGGCGGAGGCATCCAGATCGGCCGCTGTCGGCGCCGGACGATCCCGCGTCCATCGCTTGGCCGATCGACTTTGACGATCAGTCCGAAGCCGACTCGTCCGCAGCCGCTCCGAAAGACCCCGAAGTGCTGCACCTGGACCCCTGGGTGCTGTTCTGGCAGATTTTCGAGGACCGCAAGGCACGGCACAGCGAATTGACGGCGGCCCTGCAGTCGCTGAGACCGGCGCGGACGGGCGAGCCGATAATGTTTTCGGCCGCAGGATCGCGCCAGACCAATTCAGACCGCCAATTCGGATACCGCTGGACGTTCGGCGACGGGGGCAGTGCTACGGGCCCGAACCCGCGATACGCATTCGCTCGGCCGGGCTTGTATCCGGTGACGATCGTCGTCGACGATGGCCGGCAACGCGCGACTCGGACGCAGCACATCGCGGTTAGCGGTCCACCGGTCGCCGGACCGGCGCTCGTGTTGGCGGCGCCCGACGAGCCGTCGTTTCGGCTGCGGCCGGCGGCGGTGGCCGATGTGTACGGCGGGCCGGTCCGATCGCTGCCACACACGCTGACGTTCGTCGCCCGCGCGTCCCGGCCGGTGCCAAACGACAGGGTCGTTGCCGTGCGGAACCTGGGCGGCGGCGAGCTGGCGCCGGCGAGCGTCACGTGCCGCGGCGGCGCGGGGGCGCCGGCTTGGTTGAAGATTCAGACCACCGGCGACGGAGATCGGCAAAGCGTCCAAGTTGCCGTCGATGCCACGGGCATGAACTCCGGCACGTATCCCGCCACGGTGTACGTCGATTGCCCCGGCGCCGTCAACTCGCCCCAGCCGCTGACGGTTTCACTTGAAGTACGAGGCGACGCTCCCGCCGCCGAGGTCACGATCGACGATCGCGACGAGGGCTTTTATGCCACGCCGTATTTCTGGGTCGGCCACCGCTTCTCCCGTTGTCCACCGGACCGTCGCGGGAATGGAGGATTCTACCTGTCCAACGGAGGCAGCGCCCCGGCGGGCGAATTCGCGCGATTCACGTCCGACTTGCAGGCAGGCGTTTACCAAGTGTCGTTCAGCGACGCGACGCCTTTTCGGCCGGATACCGAATTCGATGTCCGCGTCCGTCATGCCGGTGGCGAGGCCACGGTCCGCTGCCGCCCGGCAACGTCGCGGCGGATCGGCCGCTTCGAGTTCCACGAAGGCGCCGACGGCTTCGTCGAAATCCAAGCCGCCGATTCGCGCGGGCTGGTGATCGCCGATGCGGTGAGGCTCGAGCGAGTCGGAAGCAGCCAGTTGTCGCCGTAACGGATGACGTTGCCCGGCGTGCGGTGTGAGGTTCTGATCGCGCGGGGTAAGAATCACCGGTTCACTCCACTTCACCAGACCGCGGCTCTTGCTCCAAGACCGCGCGGATCGACTGTCCGGCTTCGATCGTGACGGGATCGGCCAGCGCGATCCGCACGCGGCCGGGTTTGAATTCCACGGTAACGGTTAGGCTTTGCCCCGCGGCGGTCACCGTGGCTTGGGTGGGACGCGCGTTTTCCGCCGTTGCGAACTCGAGGGAACTCAGCCGCAGGCGGCCGGATTTTACGTCGATCATGTGCGTCTGCATGCCCTCTTCGCGACGTTGTGAAAAGGTGCCCCAACCGTCGGCGGCGGTGAACGCCGCGCGGAAGTTTTCCGGTGTCAGCCGGGGGGCAAAGGCCAGATGGCCCTGGGGTCCGTGATACTCATAGCCGCAGGCTGCCACGTACACGCCGTAGCTGGCCATCGAGCGGGCGTAGTGGTCGCCGCATTCGACTTCGTTCCACGGGTTTCGCCGCGCGGCGTCATAGCGGTCGTGGACCATGCGGGCGACGGCCAGTCCCTCGGTCACCATGCCTTCCCAGATCATGTGGCCGGCCACCTGGTACTCGAATCCGTTCATGCATTCGTTGAAATAGCCGGCCGCCCAATCGGGGCCCCGACCCTTGGCCTTGTCATAATTCCAATCGGCGCGCGGAAACGTGCACATCAACAACCCGCCTTCGCCGGGCATGGCGTACCAGCGTCCGGGCTTGTTCGCCTCGCGGTACGGACCGACGTCGGGGGTGAAATTGTAGCGCCACAGTGATTGCAGGGCGGCGTGTGTTTGGCGCTGGGGCAGCACGCGGTCCAAGCCGAGTTGAAAGGCCCAGCTCTGCCCGAATACCTGGTCGATGTGGCAGCCCGTGCCGGAGTTGATCGCTTCCGGACGCTGCGGGTCGGGGCGGTTGAGGAAATAATCGCCGTCGAACAGCCGCTCGACGATCGCCTTGCCGCCGGCTTCGACGATCCGGCGGCACGTAACGGCGAAGGCCGCCTCGCCGGCTTCGCGCGCCATCTGCTCGCCCGCCGCCAGCGCGGCCAGGTACAGCGAGCTGAGCCAGGCCACGGGGCCGTACCAGTCGGCGTCCAGCGTGTTGTGCTGACGGCCTTCGAGCAATCCGTCGCCGTTGCCGTCTTCGCGGATCAAGTACTCCAGCGCCCGGCGGACGCCCGGCCAAATCCGCTGGAGGAAGGCGCCGTCCGCCGACATCTGGTGCTCGCGGTAAGCCCGCAAAATGCAGCCAGCTTGGCCGTCGGCCGCCGGGCTGCTATTGAATTCGCCGCGGAACAAGATGGCCCCGTCGTCGCGCTGGGCCACGCCGAAATCCACCCGCTCGCGGAGGATCCGTTCCAGCTCCGGAAACAGCCGTCCGACGGCATGGGCATAATGCCAGACGTGGGCACAAGTACCCGCACAGCAGCCGACGCCTTCCCAGCCCCAGAACCGGCCGCTGGACAGCCGAAAACACGTCGAGGTGGCGAGGATCGACGTGTTGGCAAACGTCCGATCCAGGAACCAGTAGGGCAGCGTCGAATCGTACCACGTGTCGCGCCATAAACGCGTCTGGCGGGCCAGCGCGTCGAAGTTGGCGGCCAGGTGTTCGGCCACGGCCAGCGCCGAAGAGAATCGCCTCGCATAATACCGGCCCGTCAGCCCGAATTGTTCGTTCAGCTTCAAGTTGGGGAAATGCCAAGCGACGAAGAAGGTGACCGCGGCCGACTGGCCGGGTTCCAGTGCCAGTTTTCGAGTCAGCGCTCCGGTCAGCTTCTGGCCGAACGGTTTGACGGCGGCAGCACCGGAAGCGGCGGGACCGTGATCAAAGACGCTTTGCGGCAGGGGGGAATCGGCCAGCGACGTCGTGGCGGCGTCGCCGGGCCGCGGATCGAGCAGCGCCAGGCCCATCGTCCCGAAATCCGTTTCGTCCTGCAGGGGACCGGACTCGGCGCGCGAGTTGTCGCTGAATACGATCTCGTCCACGCCCACGTTGCCCCAGCCGCCACGCTCGGCGTCGACAATTTGCAGCCGGGCCGTCTTGCCCAGCCAGCTGCGGACGTCCCACGTCTTGCCCTGCATGCGGTTGTCGTTGGCTCCGGTGGCCGAGGCGACCACGTGGTCGTCCACGACCAGGTTCATGCAGGTGCGCCCGGCATGGGCTCCGCCGCCGATCAAAAAGTTGATGAAGTTCCGCTCGATCACAAACGTCCGGCTGGTCAGCGTCCCGACGTGCGCGTCGCCACCGCGAACATCTTCGCCCTGACGCGTGTTGTGGGTGTTTACCAACCGCTTGCTCCGCGATCGCACGTCGCCTTGGTAGCTTGGCATTTTCGCTTTTTCGATCGGCCCGTCGCCGAAGGCGGTGCCGGTTCCTTGCCAGCCGACGTACGTTTCCTGTTCAAAATCTTCGAACACGATATCCGGGCGAGCTTCCGGCCGTTTGGCAGACGGCGGCAGCGGCTCGGCACTGCATTCCAGAAAGGTCACGTGATCGGCGCGCACCACGCGGTTGCGGCGTTGGCCGAGCTGGTTGGCCGCGCTGTGCAGGCACACGGCATTCTCGAGCCATCCGGCCAATTCCGCTTCAATCTTCGACGTCCCCTGGTTCTTGACGGTAAACCGCATCACGGTGGCGGGCAGCGAAGAGTCGTCCGTGTTCAACGGCGAAAACGGCGAAAACGCCTCCAGCGAAACGCTGATCGGGCATTGCGGATCGCGGTACTCGACCAATCCGATCGGGTACTCGCCGCGAAACGAGATTTCGCTCCAACCGCTGCGGTCCAATGCGCGGACCTGTATTTGATCGCCCGATACGACTCGCAGGCCGAAGCCTTGATCCAGCGGCGAGTCCGGCGTCAAGGGATGCGCATAGTGTTCCGCGCCCGTGCTGACATGCCGGTTGAAGATGTCCCAATGCCACAGGTTGCCGTCGCCGCCCAGGTACAATTGGCCCGCGCAGATCCCGCCTACCGGCATTCCGATCTTGTCGAGTTCCGACCCGCCGTAGACGGCCGGCTCGCCGCGGGCCGTCAGCGACCGGATCCATTCCGGTGCCAGCCGCTTGTCGGCCGGCACCAGATTCTCGAAATCCTGCCGGGTAAACGGCCCCGCGACCGTGTTGGCGCCGGTCAACCAAGTCGCGGCCGCCGTGGCGCCGGCCAATTCCAGAAACTGGCGCCGCGTGGCGCCCGAGCCGCACGAGGAAGAGGAACAGCCGCAGCCGTGATGGATCGAAGACTCAGACATTGTGCTCTCCTGGAAACGGCAAGGTCAAAGTTCGTGGTTGCGGGACCGCACGCTGCAGGCGCATTGTGCCGCCTGCGAGGATATTATGGTATACTTCAAGTCAGATTGGCGGAGAAGTTGAGGCCGAGAAATATTCTACGAGGGACGGGCGATCGGCCAATGCGAGCAGAGCCGTGTTTTACCGTCATGAACAAGAAGCAATTGTTTGCCTTCTTCCGCCAGCAGGATATCCCGGTCCTGCTCCGATTCCTCGACGCCGCCTACGAGGCGATGAGCACCGACCAGCGGGCGGCGGTGTTCGGCAAAGCCATTCCGAAGGCCAAGCCGCTGCAAGTCGATGGTCCGTCGCTGCTGACTCAGGTCACACAGTTCCAGCGCGACTCGCTGGCCGGAAAGTACTACGCCCCGTTCGACATCAGCTCGAAGAACTCCATGCACATTCCCAAGGAGACGAACGCCTGGTTCCACCGCCTCGGCGACTTGCTGACCGACAGCGCCCGGCCCTCCAACGCCAGCATGGAATTGTCGGCGAAGGCGATGCCTCCGCCGATTTGGTGCCTTGAGGAGGAGTCCTGTTCCACTCGGACGAGGTCATTCGCATGTGTAATTCGTCATCCGGCCAGCCGCTGGCCGGATCGGGCTTTCTTCCAGATGTCGCTCACCGGCTACACTCCGATCCCAGACCGGATGCTCCGAGGAACAACACTTCACCTGCGGCGAAGCCTTGAACGTCAGCGTCAGAATCGCGGTGAATTGGCGAAACTTGTGTAGGTGTTCCGCATCGCATTCTCCTTCTCATGTTGGCCAACCGCCAGGAATCCGCCAGCGGAGAAGCTGCAGCCCTGGGATGGCCGCTTCCAAGGCGTTGACGGCTTCGTCCGAGACGACCACCATCGCAATGTTGAGTCGCTTGAGGTTCTTCAGACTTTTCAATTGCAGCAGCCCCTGGTCGCTGATTTGCAGCAGTTCCAAATCCAGTTCTTCGAGGCTCTCGATCTTGGCGATTTCCGCCAGGCCCGCGTCGCCGACAGCCGTCTCGGCCAACCGCAAGTAGGTCAGTTTCGGCAGGCCGGCAAGATGCCGCATGCCCGCGTTGGTCACCCGGGTCTTCCCGAGGCTGAGCCATTCGAGACGCTTCATGCCGTCGAGATGCATCAGAGCGTCGTCATCGGCCCTCGTCTCGGCCAAATCAATCCGCCGCAGATCCGCGCCGTCCTTGACGTATTCCAGACACTCGCCGGTAATTGGGGTGCCGCGAAGAAAAAGCAGCCGAAGCTTCGGCATGTTGGCCAACGGCGCGAGGCCGCGGTCGCTAACGCCCGGGCAATGGGACACTCGTAGGCTGGTCATCTCGTGGAAGTTCGCCAGTACCTTCAATCCTTCCTCGGTTATCGCCGTCGAGCCCTCGACCGACAACTCGGTGAGCTTGCTCAAGCCGGCAAGCTTGGCGAGGCCCAAGTCGCTGATTGCCGGGTTGCCCAGCCGCAGCGCGCGAAGACTCGCCAAGCCGGTCAAGTGTTTCAACCCCGCATCCGTCACCCGCTGACAACCACGCACGTCGAGAAGTCGGATCTTGTCGAGCTGTTGGAACTGTGCGAGGGCCGAGTCGCCGATGTTGTTCTCGCGCAGTTCCAGATACTGCAAGTCAGGCAGCGCGGCGAGGTGTGCCATCGCGGCATCGGTCAGCGGAGGGGTGCGGCTGAGGTTCAGCCGCCGGAGGCCGCGAAGCTGCTTCAACTTCGCCGCTCCGCGGTCGGTGATGCTCGTATCCTCAAGCGACAGATGCGATAGCTTCGGCAGACGGGCGAGGTAACCGACCGCGGCGTCGGTGATGGCCTCGCCGCGGAGCACGAGTTCCTCGAGGTCCGTCAACCCCGCGAACACCTTGACGTCGTCGTCACTTGCCGGATTTTGGTCGGCCTGCACGCCGACGATCTTCGTGCCGTCGTACCGGATGCGGCCAGCCAACTCATCGGCCAGTTCGACGATGGCCTCGACCGCCGCCGGGTCCGCCGCCCGCAGATCCGGAACAGCCTGTTGCCCCGCGGGAACATTCGCTACCGGCGATTTTTTCGGCCCATCGACCGTTTGTTGAGCGTGCGTCGGTCGCGCGGGCACTAGCAACAGACACGCCGCAGCAACAAGACAGCCGAAACGGAACCAACGCAGTAGACGACAACTTTCTAGGGCCATTGGCGCGTCCCTCCAGATGGTCAGTTGAAACGCTCGCTTCTCCCGATCCGGCGGTGTCAGAGCGTCCAGCCTTCACGATAGGGCGCGCGGATCTGCCGGTCGGCATCTTCGTTGTTGGTGATCCGGCAGGTTACGGGATCGAACTCCAGTGTCGTGTCGGGAAAGAGCGTCGCGATATTGGCCAGCAGATACCACTCGGTGAACGGTCCGCTGAACGCATTGAAGCAGCCCATGGGCGGCAGGCCCTCCTTCATGCCCTGGACCCAGCCTCGGAGAAACCGTCCCGGCAGCGGACGCGGCAGCGACTGGGGCGGATCGCCCACGTTCTTGAACTTGTCCTCCGGAAACATTTCCATCGTGGTGCAGCCATGTCCGAACGTGTACATGAGTCCTTCCGTGCCGACCCACAGGTTGCCCACCCAGTTACTCCACCGTTTGTCCTCCACGCTGCCCCACTGCGGACGCTTCCCGAACAGTTCGCGCAGGTAATCTCGCCGGCGCTTCTCGGGCTCCCGCCCGCCCGAGTACCAACTGATGCGAATCGGCGGCATGTCCAGACGCGCCGGGATGTCCCAGTGAACGATGCTCGCGCTGGGAAAGGTGAGTTCGCACACTTCGCAGCATTCGGCGGTCACCCGGATGGTCTTTGGCCCCGCGGCGGGCGGCTGTTGATCGATCGGCCAGAGAGTTTCGAGCTTCATCGCCTTGAAGAGGGTGGCCCAAAGATGCGCGCCCCACCACCCCGGATGCCCACAGGAAAAGTCCCGCCACATGGAATGCCGCATCCATTCCGGGTGGTAGGGCCGATAAGCCGCCGGGCCGAGCCACAGGTCCCAGTTCAGGTAGTCGGGCACCTCGTGCGTCCCCGAGGGTGCCTTGCGCGGACCCGCGCCGGGTCCGCCCCACATGTGGATCGTCTGGATTTCGCCGAGCCGGCCGGCCCACACGTTCTCGATCACGCGCTCGTTGTAGCCAGCCTGGTTGCCCATTTGGGTCGAGCGTTTCTTCTCGACGGTCAACTCGGCCAGGGTGCGGGCTTCCTGGATGGTGCGAGTCAGCCCCTTCTCGCAGAACACATGCAGGCCGGATCGCAGGGCCAGGGCCGATGGTGCGGCGTGGACGTGGTCGGGCGTGGCGACGACGACGGCGTCCAGCTTCGACCCCATCTGGTCAATCATCTCCCGGAAATCTTCGTACTTCGGGATGTCCGGGTAGCGTTCAAACGACGCGGCCGCTTTTGTCTTGTTGACGTCGCACAGCGCGGCGATTCGGCCGCCCATCTGCTGGCGCACCGAGGACCATCCTTCCTCGACGGCAAAGTCCGAGCCTCGCCCGCCGAGGCCCACCACGGCCACCTGCAACTGTTCGTTGGCCGCGTAGCCACAGGCTCGATCATGCGGCAGCAGGAGCGTGCCCGTGGTCGCCGCCGCGCCCAGAAATCTCCGCCGCGTCACCTCCCGAGGAAAAGCCGCGTGCCCGATTCTTCCCTCACCTGAAGTGGCCATCGTGATGCTCCTTGTCAACGTTTGGTGGGTCAGGCACTCTGGCGCCTGAGATTCTCGATTGGTCCGTTTCGCAGCCAACTTCCACGATACCACAAACTGATCGTTACAGCGACCATCCAGTGCGGTACTCGGGCGCCACTGCCTGGTTGGCCTCGTCGACGTTGATAATCCTGCAAGCAACGGGGTCGAACTCCAGTGTTTGATCCGGGAACAAAGTGAACCCCTTGCTGCCAACCGAGGCTTTGGGGAGTCCGACGCGGCCCGGGCCGCCCCAGTGCTGCCACTTCGGATCGGCAGGGTCGCCATACTCGGGCATCCCGGCGAACACCTCCTGGATCGTGGCACGCCACCGCTCGCCGGCCTGCCCCCGGCCGTCGTAGCCTGCGTAGCCGGTGATCCGCACGGGCGGCATCTCCTCGCGAGCAGGGATGTCCCAGTGGATGATCGCTCAGCGAGGGAAGTTGTCCTGGGCCAGTTCCGAGACCTCGGCCGTCACGCGGATCGTCTTCCGGCCGGCCACGGGAGTCTGCTTCCCGACCGGCCACAAGGTATCCAGCTTCCGCCCCTTGAAGACCGCGGGATACGAGTGGGAACCCCACATGCCCATGTAACCGTTGGCGAAATCACGCCACTGGCCCCAGGCCATCCGCTGCGGGTGGTAGAGGCGATCGGCAGCCGGACCCAGCCACAGATCCCAGTTGAGACCGGTGAGCACGTCCGGCGTGCCGGTGGGACGCGGACGCGGGCCCGAGCCGCCATTGGCCGACAAGTGTACCTCCCCGTTGACGGTGTCGCGTCTACTGGCCCGCCGGTTGAGCGTCGACGGTCAGTTCGTGAATCGACCAGAACAGGCCCTCGGCGCGGCCGGTTTGGACGATCTTGATCGCGCGGCCGCGAACCGGTTGGGGAAAGGCGATCTTCGTCACCGCCTCGTTGCCTTGGCCTTTCAGCACGAGCTGCCCGTCGCCCAAGCTGCTGGGCGATACATAGATCTCGTAGCCGCGCGGATAGTCGCCGCCCGAACCGCGGGTGTCCAGCACCAGGCCCGCAATCAAACAGTCCTCGTCCAATTCGATGCGGAACCACTCGCCGCCCTGCTGGGCTCCGCCGGTGTCCCAGCGGGTGTTGGGGTCTTTGTCGATCGCGTTGCCGGCTTTGTCGGGATTGTGCGAAGCGCTGACGCGAGCCGGGGCGGCCAGCAGTTTTTCGATGCTCTGCGCGGCGGACTGTGCGGCTTGCTTCAAGGCGGGGTCGGCGGCGTGTTGCCGAGCCATCTCCAACGCCCGGCGATGGCGAACCAAGCCCAATCGCGACAGTACCAGTTGTTTTTCCTCGTTGCGGCCTGCCAACTGGATCGCCCGCGCATAATTGCCCAGGATTTGATCGTCGGTGGCCTCCGGCTGTTTGGGGATCATGTTCACATAGCCGCGCAGCGCCAGAACCCGGTGAACGGGCGTCGCCGAATCATCCGCCGCGATGCCCTCCAGCACCCCCGCGGGTTCGCCGGTCGGCCATTCGGCCAACGCGCGGATCGCCGCATCCTTGACGGCCGCGTCGGCGTCCGCGGCGGACTGGTACAAAACAGGCAGGGCTGAGGCGTGGGCGATTCGGCCCAGCACGCGCAACAACGACGCGCGGACTTCGGGCGCTGCAGCGCCCGGCATCGCCGCCAAGACGGGCTCGGCGGGATTCTTGCCCGCTTCCGTCATCCCCGCGGCCGCGACGACGGCGTTTTCCGCTTCGCTGCGGACGGCGGCGTCCTGGGTGCTGGTCAGTAATTTGACCAGCGCCGGGACGTGCTGCGAGGTGGCAATAGCGCGGATCGCCTTGAACACTTCCGCCGCCACCGCCGGTTCCCGATCTTCGGCGGCGGCCAGCAGCGCGGCGGCTTGATCCGCTGCGCCGCGGGCGGCCAGCGCCTTGGCCGCTTCGGCCCGCACGGCGGAATTCTCGGCCGACAATTGTTTGGCGATCGCGGCGTTGATGCCCTCGGTCGCCATCAGCCGCAGACTGTTGCGGGCGGCTTGTTGCTCGGCGGACTCTTCGGCCCCGGCGCCCCGCTGCGCAAGCAGCGGGACGACGGACGCGTTGCCCAGCGCGGCCAGCGCGTTCAGGGCGGCCACACGCACCGCGGGCACTGCCGCGTCCGCCGCTTGGACGACCGCGGGCAGAGCCGCCGGATCGCCTCGGTCCGCCAGCACGCCCAGCAACTGAGCGCGGACTTCGTCACGTTGACGTGCCAATTCCGCCACGATCGCCTGCGTCGCGGCCTCGCCTGGCACGTTGCGCAGCGACGGTACGGCCACGCGGCGGACCTCCGCGTCGTCGTCTCCCAGCGCGGCGATAACGAGCGCGACGGACTGGTCGCGTTGTGCCGCAATCATTCCGTTCAACGCAGCGACGCGGCAGATGGACGCCTGGTCAGGGGCGAAAAGTTGGCGGTAGATGGCCAAGGCCGGTTCAAGCTTGCCTTGCTTGACCATCCGCGCCGCACAATCCAAGTACGCATCGGTCGCGGCGGGTTTCAGCTTGGCGGATACGGTACCGTGAGCTTTGGCCACGGCCGCAACAGCGGCGTCCGAATCGATGCGGCCCAGCGCGGCTAGCGCGGCGGACACCAGATCTTCGTTCGGGCTGACCACCAGCGCGGCGATCCGCTCGACGGCGGCACGGCAGTTCCGCGTCCCCAGCGAGTTGACGATGCCGATTTTGAGGTTGTCGTCCGCGGTGCCGAGAGCTTCGAGCAACGCCGCATCGGCTGCGCCGCCGGGGATGCGGGCCAGCGCATAGCGGGCGATGTGCGACGATTCGGCGACCGTCAGCAGGTTACCCAGTTCCGGGACGGCGGCTTCGCTGCCGATCATCACCAATTGCCGACAAAAGAAGTCGCGTCCGGCGCGGGTCTGGGCACCGGCCAACCCGCGGATCATCAACTGTTCCATGGCGGCCCGCTGGGCCGGGTCGGCGGCGGCCGTCACGACCTCGGCGGCGAGAAAGTTCAAGGCATCCGGCGAATCGGCCTCCTGCCGGCTCTGGGCCGTGCGAATCGCAGCTTCGATGCGTTCGACATCGCCTTCCGCCGCGCGACCGAACGCAGGCTGGCAACACGCGATGACGAGCAGTTGCAATACGAGGTGTTTCCAAACGCGTTTCATGGGCTTTCTCCTGAAGGTGCGGGCGGTTCCCATCCCGGGTTCAAGTCTGGGGGGCGCTGGGGTTACATTCTGCCGGCTGGAATCCCATCGAGTGTACTGGACCGCAAGCGTGTCAACCACTATCCCAAACCTCGTACCGCGGCCAAGGGCCTATTTGCAAGTGCCGGCGCATCGGGCAGAATGGAACTGCCGATAGGGAAAGATCGGCAAAAAAAGACGGAAAAAGAGATGACAGGATGCTCGAGTGACAGAAGAATGTAGCGAAACCGCGAACTTTTAGATGCGGCATAGCAGGACAGGCATAAAAGGACAGGCATAAAACGAAAGGAGCACGACTATGGTCAATTCGAAATCGTCTGCGATATCCCGTCGTGAGTTTCTGTACGAGGCCGGCTGTCTGGCGGGAGGCGTCACGCTGGGCGCCGCGGGCGGGCCGGCGATCGCCGCCGATTCGGCGGCGGCAGGCCCTTGGCCGACGCGCGTGTTGGGCCGGACCGGAGTACCCGTGACGCTGATGACGCTGGGCACGGCGCCCTGCGGGCTGAGCAAGCAGGTCTCGATCGACCAGATTGCCGGAATCGTCCAGGAAGCTCTCGATCTGGGCATTACGTCGATCGATACGGCGCCCAAGTACGACAAGGCGGAAGAGGGCATCGGCAAAGCGCTGGGCGCACGGCGCAAGGACGTGTTCTTGGCGACCAAGGTCTGGGCGGACACGATCGACGAAGCCGAAAAATCGTTTTCGAATTCGCTGAAACTGCTGAAAACCGACTGTGTGGACCTGGTCTATTATCACAGCGTCGGCCATCGCGAAATCGAGAACGCGACAGGTCCGGACGGGGTATTTTCGTGGCTGCTGAAGCAAAAGCAGGCCGGCAAGTTCCGGTTCTTGGGGATCTCGGCGCACCATCTGTCGGCCAAGTGTCACGGCTTCTTGGACAGCGGCGACGTGGATGTGCTGTTGACGATCGTCAACTTTGTCGACCGCTATACGTATCACTTCGAGTCCGAAGTTCTACCGTTGGCTCGCAAACACAACGTGGGCATCGTCGCCATGAAGGTGTTTGGCGGCGCCAAGAAGATGGATTACCAACAGCCCAAACCACAGATCGACGTCGAGCACCTGGATTTGGCGGTGCGTTACACGGCGGCCGTGCCCGGCGTCTCGACGCTGAACCTGGGCGTGTACGACAAAGAGCAACTGCGGCAAAACGTCCAGACCGTCAAGAATTGTCAACCGCTGGAGCCGGCGCAACAGACGATGCTGGCCAAGCTGGGCCGCGAATTGGCCACGGAGTGGGGGCCGCACTTCGGACCGGCGGTGTGATTGAGAAAGGCGTGGATACACGGCTTGTGACACTGCTTGCTTGCCAGCAGCGAGAACGCGGCATACATGGCCAGCAAGCAGGCCGTGCCACGCGACCGCTTGCGAAAACGTGCTCTGGAAGGACATGCCTTGAAGCCTCTGACACCGACCTTTCTCTATTTCGACCTGGGCAACGTCGTATTGCCCTTCGATTACCTGATTGCCATTCGTCAGATGGCCGAGTTGGCAGGCGTGTCCGATGCCGAAATCCAGCAGATCGTCTTCGATAGCGGCCTGGAGACGGCGTATGAATGCGGCGCGCTGACCACTCTCCAGTTCTACGAAGCTTTCTGCGAGCAGACCGGCAAGCGGCCGGATCTCGACGGGCTGCTGGTGGCTTCGAGCGATATGTTCCAGGCGGACGAAACGGTCGTGGATTTGATTCTGCGGCTCCGCGGCTTCGGGTATCGAACGGGGCTGCTGTCCAATACGTGCGAAGCCCACTGGCAGTTTTGCGTAAAGCAAAAGTTCCCCTTCTTAGCGCAGTTGTTCGAGGTGACGGCGCTCAGTTACGAGTTGGGCGCCATGAAACCCGATGCGGCCATCTTTCAGGCCGCCGCTCGGCTGGCGGGTGTCGCGCCCGCCGAGATTTTCTTTGTCGACGATCGCCCGGAACATGTCGAAGGCGCCTGCCGCGCCGGCTTCGACGCCGTCCTGTTCACCGGCGTGGCTGACTTGATCGCCGCGCTGGTCCAACGCGGCGTCCGCGTGAGTTGAGGCACGCCCCGCCGCCGGCTCCGGGTGATACGGTAGATCCAGAACCGCCTGCCGTGCCATGCGTGCCCGTTTTCCAAGGAGTCCCGAAATGTCCGCCATTACTCGTCAACGTCTGTGCGTTACCGTCCTGTTCGCCACATTCGCTGCCGCGCCGGCTTGCGGTGCGGAAACACCGGCCGAGGATGGCGGTTCGCTGTACGAACGGTTCGAGGTCTCGATCGACGTGGCCGGGTTGCCGCCGGATGCGACGCTGGTGCCGATCCATTGCGAAGCCGATTTCGCGAGCCTGTTACAGCAGACCGGCAAGTCCGGCGCGGTGGACGAGCGCTCGGTCCGACTGTTCCACATCTTGGCCGATGGCAGCCGATGCGAACAGCCGGTCCAGTTGCTGGCTCGCCCCCAGCCGCGGGCGGCGGTGCGTCAATTCCTGCCCGGCACGGTAACGGGCGTCAGCTATCTCACCGAGGCCGCGGCTTCCGAGTCGCAGGGCGCGGTCGCGACGGGCGGCCAGTTATGGTGGCTCGCGCGCGCCGATCGCGAGGGCCGGGCAAGCTATCGGCTGCAGTTCGGCGTGCTGCGGCGCGGACGGGCGATTCAAGTTCCCTACGCGCCGCAGAACTGGCGGATGTTCGACGACCAGGATCGCGCGACGCCGCTGGCGTATTTTCCGCGGATGCAGATCCGGCCTCAGTGGCCCCTCGAGGGCGTGCTGCACGTCACCGACAACGGCCGGCCGGTAACCAGTTATCACGTGGGACCGCTGGCGGGATTGCCCTCGGGCTCGGCGCCCGTCATCCGCCGCCCGTTCTGCTATCCCGTCAACGGCTTGGATGGCATCTCGCTGACGGAATTCGGCAAAGCGCACGATCCCACCGGCAGCCACCGGCATCATTATTCACTGTGGATCGCTCACCATCACGTGGCCGGCCGCAATTTCTGGTCGGATAACGGGGGTCTGATCCTTCACCGAGAACTCGTCCTGCTCGAAGACGGTCCCGTCTTCTGTCGGCTCGTGATCCGCACTTGCTGGCGAGACGGCGAGACGGATCTGTTGGACGAACAGCGGTCGATCACGATTTTTGCCGCCGGCGAAGACGTGCGGCTGATGGATTTGGATTTGCAGTTCCGTCCGGCGGGCAAGGAAGCGGTCGAATTAGGGCAGACGACATTCGGGTTTCTGGCCCTCCGCGTCGCCCAATCGCTGACGCCGTTTGACGGCGGCGGCGAGATTCTGAACGCCCGCGGGCAACGAAACGAGCAAAACGTTCATCTGCAGCGTGCCGAGTGGCTGGACCAGTCCGGCCCAATCACGGCCGGCTGCTGGTCGGGGATTGCCGCGCTCGATCATCCGGCTAACCCCAACCATCCGCCGATGTGGCACTGTCGCAACGACGGCTGGGCCGGCGCGGCGTTTTGCGGCGAGCGGCCTTGGACGATCGAGCCGGACCAGCCGCTGCGGTTGCAGTACCGCCTGGTCTTGCACCGCGGCGACGCGGTGCAAGGCCGTGTCGGCGATCATTGGCAAGCGTACGCGGCGACACCGGGCGTGCAATGGGGCCAGCCAGGCGCAGCGCCGTAATCCTAGGGCGACCACTTTCGTCTTTCGCGCAGGGGATGTCCGCCGCGTTGCCCGCGTTCGATCCGCAAGCTATGATGACGGCAATGCTTTTGCCTTGACTTCCCCTGCCAGACGTCGCCCGGGACGAATCCAAGCCTTGGCGGGCCGCGATCGAGGCTGCACCGTTGGTTTGGAGTTCCCATGCTTGACGCTGCTATACTGCGAGAATTGAGGCGGATCGTCGGCGACGACCACGTCGCTTGTCGGCGCAGCGACACCGAGGTGTACTCGTATGATGCTTCGCTGGCCGTTGGCAAGCCGGAGGCGATCGTCTTTCCTGCCGATACCGCGCAGACGGCTGCCGTGGTGCGTCTGGCGACCGAAGCCGGCGTGGCTTATGTGCCGCGCGGCTTTGGGACGAACCTGTCCGGCGGAACGATCGCTTCTCACGGCGGCCTGGTGATCGGGCTGACGCGGCTCAATCGCATCCTGACGATCCGGCCCGAGGGCCGTTATGCCGTCGTTCAAGCGGGAGTGACGAATCTCGAATTGCAGCAGGCTTTGGCTCCGCACGGGTTTCTGTTCGCGCCCGATCCGGCCAGCCAAAAGGCCGCCACGCTGGGCGGCAATGTGGCCGAAAACGCCGGCGGTCCCCACTGCGTGAAATACGGCGTGATGACGAACCACGTGCTGGGGGTGACCGCTGTGATGCCGGGCGGCGAAGTGCTGCAGATGGGCGGCCCGGCCCTGGACCCGCCCGGTTACGATTTGCGCGGCGTGCTGGTGGGCAGCGAAGGCACGCTGGCCGTCGTGACCGAGATGGTCGTGCGGATCATGCCCGCGGCGGAATCGCTCCTGACCATGCTGATCGTCTATGACGATATCGCAGACGCCGCCCGCTCGGTTTCGGCGATTGTCGCGGCGGGGATGACTCCGGCGACGCTGGAGATGATGGACGGGGCGGTGATCCGCGCGGTCGAGGCCAGCAAGCCTTGCGGATACCCGTTGGATGCGGCGGCCGTGTTGATTGTCGAAGTGGACGGGCCACTGGCCGGCTTGGCCCAACAAGCGGAACGCATCGGCCAGTTGTGCCTGCAAAACGGTTGCCGCGAAGTTCGCAAGGCCAAAGACGCGGCCGAACGCGATTTGTTATGGGCGGGCCGGCGGGGGGCTTTCGGAGCGATCGCCCGGATGGCGCCCAGTTTCCTGGTGGCCGACTGTACCGTGCCCCGCACGCGTCTGCCTGACGCCTTGATTCAAGTCGCCGCGATCGCCGACCGGTACCGGCTGGGCCACAGCAACGTGTTCCATGCCGGCGATGGCAATCTGCATCCGGTGATCCTGTTCGATCCGCGCGATCCCGATCAAGTCCAGCGGGTGCATCGAGCCGGACACGAGATCATGGAAGCGTGCGTCGCGCTGGGGGGCACCATCAGCGGCGAACACGGGATCGGGACGGAGAAGTTGGACGGCATGCGGCTGGTCTTCTCCGAGGACGACTTGGACTTTCAACGGCAGCTGCGGGCGGCTTTCGATCCGCACGGCCTGCTGAATCCAGGCAAACTACTGCCTCCGCCTGGCGACGCTCCCGTGCCGGCGGAGCCGGCCCCGCCGGAATTCGCCGGAGATTTGGAATGGGTTCCCAGCGATGTGGCCGAAGCGCGGGATATCGTGCGCCGCGCCTGTCTCGACCGCCGCGCCGTCTTGCCGGCGGGGAAGGGCGCGGCGGCGGGTAGTGGCCAGGGGCCGGTTCGAGCGGCAACGGCGTTGCGCAGCGTCAAATTGACGGCCGTGACGGAATACGATCCGGCCACGCAAGTCGTCGGTGTTCAAGCGGGCCTCTCGTTGGCTCAGTTGCAGACGACGCTGGGCGCGCACGGCCAGTGGCTGCCGCTGAGACCGCCGCGGCGCCGGCATACGCTGGGCGGAATTGCGGCGTCGAATGCCTGTGGACCCGAGCGGCTGCGTTACGGGGCTCCGCGCGATCTGCTGCTGGGCTTGAAATTCATCTCCGGTACCGGGCGGCAGATTTCGGCCGGAGGCCGGGTGATGAAGAATGTGGCGGGTTACGACGTGACACGGCTGATGGCGGGCTCCGCCGGCACCTTGGGATTCATTACCGAATTGACATTTCGCATCTCGGCCCTGCCCGAGTGGTGTGTGGCCGTCGGTGGCCGCGGGACGCTCGTCTCGTGTGCGGCGGCCGCAGCGTGGCTGCTGCAATCGAAGCTCGAACCCAACTTCGTCGTCGCCGTGCCGGATCATCCCGAACTGCGAGCCGAAGAGCAAACCACGTGGCGGATGATCGCCGGTTTTGAGGGCTTCCGCGAAACGGTCGGCGCCCAAGTTGAGGGCCTTCGCCAGGGCCTGGCACAGCACGGTTTCACAAGTCCGTCGTCTTGGGAGTATTCGCCGCTGGACGGGGTTTGCCAAGATTTTTTCGAGCTTCTGGATCGCGCTGCGTACCGGTTGCGCGTCGATCTGCCGCCGAATCAGGTCCTCGGTTTTCTTTCCGCACGGCGGGACTTGGCGCCCGCGGCGGGGATGCTGGCCGACTTGGGGTGCGGACGGGTCACGGTCGGGGTTTCGGAATTGTCAGCTGCCCAGTGGGCCCAGTGGTGCGCGGCTGCCGAGGATTTTGAAGGTACGGTGGTGCTTGAGAAACTGCCGGACCAGGCGTCGGACGCGTTCCATTCCGATGGCGGCGTCTGGGGACCGCCGCGCCCGGATTGGGCGCTGATGCACAAGATTAAAACGGCTTTGGACCCGCGCGGCATTTTCGCGCCCGGTGGCCTGCCTGGCAAGAGATAGAACATGAGCATCGAGCAACAATACGACGAGATTTCCCGCTGTAATCGCTGCGGCTTTTGTCAGGTGGCCTGTCCCATCTTTCGCGCGACGGGACACGAAGCGGGGGTGGCGCGCGGGCGCGTGGCCCTGTTGCGGGCCCTGATCGAGAAACGCATCGGCTGGGACGAGGAGCTGAAAGAGCCGCTGTTCAACTGTTTGCTGTGCGGAGCGTGCACGGCCAATTGTTTTCCCGGCGTCGCCACGGCGGATTTGGTGGTGGACGCCCGCACCGAGTACCTCGAACGCGTCGGACGCGAGAAGCTTCATCGGCTGTTGTTCAACCATCTGCTGCCGTATCCCAAGCGGCTGCGTTGGGCGGCCCGCGCCGCGGGGTTGTCCTTGAAGAGCGGATTGTCGAACGTGGCCGGTGCCCTGGGCCTGTTGCGGGCCTTTGGTCGGGATTTTCCCCGCGCCCAGCGGATCGTCAAGCGGCTGCCCGACCAGGCGTTTCGGGACCGGGTGCCGCCCGGCGTGCTCGCGGGTCAAGGCGAACTGCGCATCGGATATTTCGTCGGCTGCGGCATCGACGCCCTGTGTCCCGACGCCGCTCAAGCAACGCTCGGAATCTTGCGCGCCGTCGGCCGCACCGTCGAGGTTCTGGAGAACTGTTGTTGCGGTCTGCCGGCAATGACATATGGCGACCGGGCGGCGGCCCGGACGATGGCGGAAAAGAATCTGGCGTTGTTAGAACCCCGTCACTTCGACGTGATCGTCACCGACTGTTCCAGTTGTGCCTCGTTTCTCAAAAAATACCCCGCCCTGTTTGACGAGGCCGATCCGCGCCACCAGGCGGCCGAGGTCCAGGCCGCGCGCGTCCGCGACATCGTCGAGTTGCTTCCGCAAGCCGCGCCACTGCCGCACGGGGAAGCGGGAGAGAAAGTTATTGCCACGTATCACGACCCCTGCCATGCCGTTCGCGGCCAGAAATTGGTCCGCCAGCCGCGGGATCTTCTCCGTTCGTTGCCGGGCATCGAATATCGCGAGTTGCCCGAAGCCGACTGGTGTTGCGGCGGGGCCGGTTCTTATGCCGCGTATCATTACGACTTGTCCCTGGAGGTCCTGGACCGCAAATTGGACAACGTCGAACGCACCGGCGCGAATTTATTGGTCACGTCCTGTCCCGCCTGTATCATTCATCTCAGCTTCGGCGTCCATCGCCGCGGCTTGCCCGTCCGCGTGTGCCACATCGCGGAACTCACCGCCGCGTCCGCAGAGCCCGTTGCGGCCTGTGACCGATGCAGCGCCATCCGCAATCGCCCCAATTCGTAAACAAGGTCGCTCGCAGCGCGTCCCGTTCCCCTGAAATCCTCGCTGCTTGCCAGCGAGATCGGTTAGGCTGGTGTCCTACGAGTTCGCGCGACTTTCGCGTCCCTGGAATCCTTGCTGCTTGACGCTCGCTTTCTGCCATCGGGCCAGACGCGATCGTGTCCGCGGCGTTATACGATCGCGTCGGTGGGCGTGTCGCTGGGCCAAGAACAGGCGAAGGCCAAGATCGGCGACGCTCGATCGGACTTGCTGGCCAACTGCCAGAAGCGGCGGCGGAAGCGACGGGACCGGTGCAACGCGTACCAGCGGCGTTTGGCCTCATCCGGGCTGTATCTTCGCTTGCGTTTCCCGTCCGGCATCTCGCGGTTCTCCCAGGCTTTTTCGTCAGTAGATCTATCGGTGCCAGCCGGCTTGGTACTTGGTGAAAACGTCGGCGGCCCTTGCCCTCGGCACACGCGCTGCCGGTAGGTTGATCGCTAGGGACAACAACGCCGCGCGGGAATTCTCCGCCGCCAAGCAAGAAAATGATTGACTTTCGCAGGAAGTCGATTCTCGTTTGGACGGGGTGGCTTGTAGAAAATTCAAAAACACGAGCTAGCATTCCCCGCGTCAAGAGCAGATCAAAAAAATGTCTAAACTCAAATTGCACAATGCTTTATGGAATCCCAGTGCGGCTTGGAAAACGGGGACTGGGCCGGTCGTTCGGCAATGGCACGGATCTTGCTAATCGTCTGAAATGGCTGAAAGACGGCCGAAATTGCGGCCGGAACAAGGGCAGCATGGCGGAGCGTCGTCGAGCGAATCTCAAGCAACTTTCCTCGAAACGCTTGGCAGGTCACCCGGCTGTGTGTTACCATCAGAGCACGTGCGGTGATCCAATAGGAATGTTTTTTGTCTGAACTCTTCTTTACAAGCTTCGTAGAACCAATGAAAGCGACGCTAAGTACGGCGAAAGCTTATCGGACGGAGCCTCACTCGTTGGACCAGTGGTCGGACGAAGACCTGCTGATCCAGTATCGCGAGAACGGCCGCCGTGAGTTATTCGCCGAGTTGGTAAACCGTTACGAACGCGAACTGTACAGCTACTTGCGACGCTACTTGGGCAGTGTCGAGGCGGCGGAGGACGCTTTCCAAGCAGTGTTCCTGCAGGTGCATTTGAAGTGCCAGCAGTTTGACGCCCAGCGGCGGGTGCGCCCTTGGCTGTACACGATTGCGACCAATCAAGCCATCGACGCGCAACGCAGCAACCGGCGACATCGAGCGATCAGTCTGGAGCGACCGAGCCGGCTGCGAGAAGCGGACGAAGGGCGGGCCTTGGTCGAGCTGACGGTCAGCGAGGAACCGGACCCGGCGCGTCAGGCCGCCGACGGTGAACGGGACAAGTTGCTTGGCGCAGCGTTGGACCAGTTATCCGAGCCCATGCGCGCGGTGATCCATTTGGTGTATTATCAAGGGCTCCTCTACCGTGAGGCAGCCGAAGTTTTATCGATCCCCGTGGGGACGGTTCGCAGCCGGCTTCACACGGCTATCACAAAGCTGGCCGAGTTCTGGCACCGTCACCATCCCGACTTGGACTGAGCGATGCGTGAAGACCTGTTGGGTTACCTGCTCAACGCCCTGGACGAGCCCGAACGGCAAAGCATCTTTCAAGCGCTGCAAGCGGACCCTCAGTTGCGGCGGGAGTTGGAGTCCCTACGGCGGGCGTTGCGGCCCCTGGACGCCACCAACGAGGATTTTGAGCCGCCTGTGGGACTGGCGGAAATGACTTGTGATCTGGTCGCCGGCTGCGCCGCCGAGCATCCGCCGGTGGTCCCGGCCGAAGTGCGGCCCAGCCGTGGGCGCGTCGGAGCTTGGCGCGGCCGTGCCGCCATCAGAGAAATGAAGGTTTCGTCGAGCGGTTGGTCCGCCGCGGACGCGATCGTCGTCGCGGGCATTCTGCTGGCTGCCGCGTTCTTGTTTTTTCCGGCCATTGCCGGCAGTCGCTATCGGTCGCAGGTCGCCGCGTGCGGAGAGAACCTTCGCCATCTGGGCTTGGCGCTGACGGGATATAGCGAGCACAATCACGGCTTCTTTCCGTCGATTCCTGTCAGCGGCAATCGCGCGGCGGCGGGAATTTACGCGATCATCTTGAACGAGGGCGGGTATCTGGAGAACTCGTGTGTCGTTCTCTGTCCCGGATCGCCCTTGGATCTGCGCAGCGGCGAATTTCACATTCCCAGCTTGGCCGTGTTGGATCGGGCGCAGGGCCAGCAGCTGTGGGAACTGCATCGAATCATGGGCGGCACCTACGGCTATACTCTGGGCAACATCGCCGACGGCCGGTACAAGACGCCTCGCAATCGAGTGCGCTACAACTTTGCGCTGGTGGCCGATGCGCCCAGCCTGCATCTGCCGGGCCGGCAAAGCGGCAATCACGCGGGGCGCGGCCAAAACGTCTTATTCGAAGATCTGCACATCGAGTTTCTGCAGAGCCCGCAACGCGAGGCGTTTGGCGAGGATTTCTTCCGCAACCGTCACGGCTACGTCGAGGCGGGAGTGGACGAGGGGGATTCGGTCGTGGTGCCCAGCTTTGTGCGTCCGCTGCTCGGGTATTGATCGACGATTCTTCGCCCCCCGCAGCCGCAGTCTTCGCGATGCTCCCAACGACGAGTTCGCGCTCCGGCCGTGACACACGTTCTTGATGCTTCTATCATTCATTTGGATAGCACTCGATGCCTCGCGCTCGATGCCTCGGTCCTGCATGATGAAATTAAACGGGCTAAGCTGGACAATTTTGTAACTTCCGGGATGGTTCGCGAGTCAGTATTTGTAGCAGCAATTGGATCCCCCAAGACGCATTTCAGCGTAGATGGGAGATGAAATGTCAGATCAGAAGTCAAATCAAAATCAATCTCAGCTTTTTGGCAGCGCGCCTGCCGAAGGATCATCGAACATGGAAATCCTCTTTCTCCTCGCGTTCGTCGCAGCCTGGTTTGCGCTGCAGATGTGGATTTTGCCTCGCTTTGGTGTGTCGACGTGAATGGCTCCTGATTGTCGGCCGAGTTCGGTCGCTAACCAGCAAGAGCAGGATGATCGTGTCCCGAAATCGCCGGAGGCAAAATCCAGGGCTGACGAAGATTGATTTTTGCTCTCCCCCTCCTTTTCAGCTCACCGTCCGCCCTTGAAAATAGGCGGATCGTGCGTTTAGTGGGTTGCGGCCGGCAGTCGTGTTGAGGCTCGGCCGGTGGACTTCTTGGATTGCGGCCCCAAAGGACAGGAGGAGACCGCTCATGATCGGACGCTGGAAATCCGTGTTGTTTGTTCTTGCTGGACTGGTGGCGGGATGCCGGCCGGCAGAATCGCCGGACGCTCCACCTCCCGCGGCGCCGTCCGAAACGCCGCTGAGCCGTGAGCAGCAGGAGCAACGGCAACTCGCCTTGACCGCCCGCGATGCAATGGCGGCGCGGCTGTTCGGCAAATTGACCGAGGCGCTCGCTGCCTCGGGGCCCGCGGCGGCGATCGGTGTCTGTCGGCAACAAGCGCCGCAGATCGCATCCGAAATCGCCGAGGAATTCGGCGTCAGCATCGGGCGGACGTCGTTCCGTCTGCGGAATCCGAAGAACGCACCGCCCGATTGGGCGCGACCGCTGGTCGATGCCCGCAGTCCCGAGCCCCGGTTTGTCGCGTTGCCGGACGGCGGTCTAGGTGCCCTGCTGCCGATCCGGCTCAAAGCCGAATGCCTGCTGTGTCATGGGCCGCAGGACCAGGTGTTGCCGGAGATCCGCGAAGCGTTGGCCGCGCATTATCCGGACGATCAAGCGACGGGCTTTGACGTGGATGAACTGCGAGGTTGGTTCTGGGTATTGGTTCCATCCGGAGCCCAACGGCCGACGGCGAATTCGGCAGCATCCGCGGCCCACACGGCTGGAAATGAAGGAGGCGAATCATGACGCTGCGTCGCGAGGTTTTGATGCGCTGGATGCGGGGGATGGGCCAGTTGGCTTTGGGCTTGACGTTTGCCGCCGCGGTGATCCTGATGTTGCTGTGGCTGGCGGGCAAGTTCGAGCCGAAGGTGCCTCTCGTTGCGGACAGCGTCCCGGCAGCGACGGTTCCGGCGGGAAGCGAAGTGGTTTCGGCACGCCTGCGCAAAATGCCGATCGTGGAGAGCGCCGTGGGCAGCATTCGGGCGGTTCACGAGACCAGCGTCGGCAGCAAGTTGCTGGCGCGGGTGTTGGAAGTCAATCTGAAGGCGGGGCAAGCGGTCCGTGCGGGAGACGTCCTGGTGCGTTTGGACGACGGCGACTTGCGCGCCAAGCTCGAGCAGGCGGCGGCGGCCGTCCAGTCGGCGGAAGCGGCTCGCGACCAGGCGGCCTCGGAGGAAAAACGCTATGCGCCACTGGCCAAGAATCGGGTGATCAGTCAGCAGGAATACGAGCGAACCGTCTCGGCACGGAAATCCGCCGAGGCGGAACTGCAGCGCAGCCGGGAGGTCGTCAAGGAAGTGCAAGCGATGCTCGACTGGGCAACCGTGCGTGCGCCGATGGACGGCGTGGTGATCGACAAACAGGTCGACGTGGGAGACACGGTCACGCCGGGCCAGGTGCTGGTGACGATTTTCGATCCCACCCGGATGCAGTTGGTGGCCAGTGTCCGCGAGTCGCTGGCTTTGGATATGCGGACCGGACAAGATATCGGGGTCGTGATTCAGGGACTGGACAAGCAATGTATCGGCACGATCAGCGAGATCGTCCCGGAGGCCAAGACGGCCAGCCGAACCTTTCAGGTAAAGGTCACCGGCCCCTGTCCGCCGGGCGTCTACAGCGGCATGTTCGGGCGGATCTTGATTCCTCTGGCGGAGGAAGAGATCCTGGTCATTCCCCGCAAGGCCGTACGAAATATCGGCCAGTTGGAGTTGGTCGAGATCGTCGAAGGGGAACGCATCAGCCGGCGAGCGATCCGTACGGGGCGAACGCTGGACGGTGATGTCGAAGTACTGTCCGGTTTGCGCGAAGGCGAACGGATTATCGCTGCTGCCGCTTGAGGAGTCCCGCCATGACGGAACAACCCGGTGTCTCGCTGCCCCACGATCAAGGCCTCATGAACCGGCTCGTGAGGGTCTTTCTCGATTCGAATCTGGCGCTGATCCTGATCCTGCTCGCCTCCGCGATCGGCCTGGTCGCACTGGGGCTGACGCCGCGCGAGGAAGATCCTCAGATCGTCGTGCCGCTGGCCGATGTCTTCGTCCAAATCCCCGGCCACAATGCCGACGAAGTGGAACAGCTGGTCACGACACCGTTGGAAAAGATGCTCTATCAAATCGACGGCGTCGAGTACGTCTATTCGATGAGCCAGGCGGACCAAGCCGTCATCACGGTCCGCTATTATGTGGGCGAGGATCGCGAGCGGAGCTTGGTCAAGCTGTACAAGAAGCTGGACGAAAACGTGGACGTGGTACCGTCCGGCGTCACCGGCTGGGTCATCAAACCGGTCGAGATCGACGACGTGCCGATCGTGACGTTGACGCTAACTAGCGCCGAAGCGGGCGACATGGCGTTGCGCCGCGTCGCCGAAGAGGTGACGCAGCGGCTGGCGAGTGTGGCGAATGTGTCGCGGGCCTATGTGGTCGGCGGCCGGCCTCGCATCGTCCAGGTGCTGATGGATCCCGATCGCATGGCGGCTCATCAAGTGTCGCCGCTGGAATTGCAGCGGGCGCTGCAGGCGGCCAACGTGCGGCTGACCGCGGGCGATTTTCGCAGCCGGGATCAGGCGATCCGCGTCGAAGCCGGTCAGCCGTTCGAGACGGCGCGCCAGTTGAGCGGCTTGGTCGTCGGCGTGTACGATGGCCATCCCGTGCGACTTCAGGACGTTGCCGACGTCGCAGACGGTCCGGACGAGGTGACCAGCTACGTGCGCCACGGCTGGGGTCCGGCCCGAGGATTTACGGCGCATGAGAACTTTCCGGGCACGCTTGTGGGCAACCGGCACGGAGATCCGCGGGGCTTGGAGCGGGATCCGACTCCGGAGGTTGCGCCGATGCATCGGGACGACGATGCGGCCGCCGGCGCACCGACTGACGGAGTCGCGTCCCGCGTCTCCACGGCTGTCTCCCAACCCGCCGTCACCATCGCCATCGCCAAGAAAAAAGGTTCCAACGCCGTCTGGGTCGCCAACGCCGTCTTGAAGCAGGCGGAAGAACTGCAGCAGACCTTGATCCCGACCGATATGGACCTGGTCTTGACCCGCAATTTCGGCTTGACCGCCGACGAAAAGGTCAACGAACTGGTCGAGGGGCTGATCGTCGCGGTCGTGATGGTGATCGCCTTGCTGGTTTTCGGCTTGGGCTGGCGCGAAGCGCTGATCGTGGGCGTCGCCGTCCCGGTCGTGTTCGGTTTGACGTTGGCTGTCAACCTGCTGTTGGGCTTTACGATCAACCGCGTCACGCTGTTCGCCTTGATCCTGTCGCTGGGGCTGTTGGTCGACGATCCGATTGTGGACGTCGAAAACATTACCCGGCATTTCGTGCTTCGGAAGAAGGCGACGCGGCGGATTGTCATGGAGGCCGTCGCGGAAATCCGGCCGCCGATGGTCGCCGCTACCTTGGCGGTGATCGTGAGTTTCCTCCCCATGTTTTTCATCACCGGCATGATGGGGCCGTACATGGGGCCGATGGCGCTGAACGTGCCCGTGACGATGCTGATGTCCATCCTGGTCGCCTTGACGATCACGCCGTGGATGGCGTACCACGTGCTCCGCCGCGTCTATGGCTCGGGCGGCGGCGCAGGTCCCGCGGTGCATGACGAGCAGGATGTTCACTATCTGGAATCCCTGAAGCAATCGCCCTTATATCGCTTTTTCTATCCCCTGATGGCGCCGTTGCTCAGTTCGCGAATCGTCGCCTGGACGTTCCTGCTGACAATGGGGCTGCTGACGGTCGGCGCGATGGGGTTGGCGGCGCTCCGCATGGTTCCGCTGAAAATGCTGCCGTTCGACAACAAGAACGAGTTGCTGCTCGTGCTGGATTTCGACGAAGGTACCTCGCTCGAACGTACGGACGCGGCGGTTCGCGAGTTGGAAACGTACTTGGCCGGCGTGCCGGAAGTCACCGATTTCACCAGTTACGCCGGCGTCGCCTCGCCGATGGACTTCAACGGCTTGGTGCGGCACTACTATCTCCGCCGCGGCGATCATTTGGCGGAGGTCCGCATCAACCTGGTAGGAAAAAAGAACCGCTCGATGCAGAGTCACGCCATCGGCCTGCGGATGCGGAACGAGTTGCAGGCCATTGCCGACCGGCATCGAGCCCGTTTGAAGCTGGTGGAGACGCCGCCGGGGCCCCCCGTGATTGCCAGTGTCGTGGCCGAGATCTACGGCCAGCCGGATCACCGCTACGAGGACCTGCTGGCGGCCGCCGATACGGTGCGAACGCGACTGGAGCGGGAGCCGGGCGTGGTCGATGTCGACGATGTGCGCGAAGCGCCGCAGTTGAAACAGATTTTTGTCACCGACAAGGAAAAGGCCGCCTTGAACGGGATCTTGACCGACCAAATCGCGCGAACATTGCGGACGCTGCTGCCCGGCGATTCGGTCGGCACGATTCGCAGCGACACAGAGCGGAATCCGCTCCGCATCGAGTTGCGGCTGCCCGTCGCTCAGCGGACCAGTACCGCGGATTTGGCCAAGGTCCAGGTCAAAGGGGAAACCGGTCAACTGGTTCCCTTGGCCGAATTGGGACACTGGGAATCGGGCCGCGTCGATCAGATGATCTATCACAAGAATCTGCAGCGTGTGGCCTATGTGTTTGCGGAAACCGCCGGCCGCCCGCCGGCGGACGTCGTCGTGGACGTGCTGTCCGATTGGGACGAGCCGTTTTCGGCGGCGGGCGAAACGCCGCAAATCGGCGCCGGCTGGGTCGCCGACGATGCGCCTCGTCCGCTGGACCAGCGGACGTTTTTTGCCAACGGCAGCGGCATTGGCTGGGGGCTGCCGGCCGGTTTTGTCGTGGATTTTGCCGGCGAAGGCGAATGGAAGATCACGCTGGACGTATTCCGCGATCTGGGACTCGCCTTTGCCGCGGCGATGGTTGGCGTCTACATCCTGCTGGTCGCGCAAACCGGCTCGTTCACCATTCCGCTGGTTGTCATGCTGGCCATCCCGCTGACGGTCCTGGGCGTCATGCCCGGATTTTGGTTGTTGAACGCCGTCAGTGCCCAGCACGTCGGCGGCTATCTGGACCCCATCTACTTTACCGCAACGGGGATGATCGGCATGATTGCCTTGTCGGGCATCGTGACACGCGATTCGATTATTTTGGTGGACTTCATCCACCTTTCCTTGTCGCGCGGGCGATCGCTGTTCGATGCGATCATGGAGAGTCGCGTGGTCCGTTTGAGGCCGATTTTATTGACCACTGTCACCGCCATGTTGGGCGCCGTGCCGATTATCATCGACCCGATTTTTTCCGGCTTGGCATGGTCGCTGATCTTCGGCCTGCTCGCCTCGACCGTGTTCACCCTGTTCGTCATCCCGGTGGCCTACTGGTTGATCTACGCCAACAAGCCCGGACATGGCTTGCCCGTTTCGGCGATGGACCAGGAGTAGGAGGGGCGAGTTACGCCTTCATCGAACGCCTACGGAAGTCCCGTTTGACGACTTGACCAACATAGCCGGTCGAAATGCTCGTCCTCCTGCATGGGAAACCACTATCTCGCAGTTCGAGTTCCGGCTTTGCCTTGCCGTCCACGCGAGGCACTGCGGCGATGCCGCCGTCACACCGCTTGAAAACTCCCAGTGTCTCACCCGGCCCCCGCGCCGCGCATTTTGAAGTTGCGCATTCGGCGGTCCGGCCGTGTTTGGCCGAAGGCCTGCTCCCATCGTAGCCTGGGGCAACGCCCTAGGGACACGGTGTCGTCCGGCCTATTTGGCCGAAGGCGTTGCCCCAGGCTACGGTGAATGTGGCCTTCGGCCAGAATTCCGGCCCGCAAAATGCGCAACTTCAAAACTTGCGCGTCGGGCTAGTGTGCCAACTCATTTTTGACGCCCAAGCGGCAAAAAACCGTTTGGTGCTAGTGCCGCAAACTCCGTACTCGTCCTACGTGAGCGGATCAAGTCATGGCCCATCTTCGGCGGGAAGCTCACGTCGCGAAGCGGCGGCGGGGATCCAGATCCGGCCGTTCGATCCAAGGCGGCAAGACGGGCTGGTCGGCCAGTTCCCGATCGACGTGTTCGTAGTAGGCCAGCATCGTCAATTGCGCCGCGGCCTTCGGCTCGGAAATCGCAATCGTCCACGGATGCAATTGCAGGGCCGAAGCGGGAATCAGCGATGAGACGGGGCCTTCGATCATCTGGGCCCAAGCTTCCGCCTTGTTGGCGCCGTTGGCCAGGATCAAGCAGCAGCGGGCTTCGAGGATCGAACCGACGCCCATCGACAACGCGCGCCGCGGAACTTGCCGCTCGTCGTCGTCAAAGAACCGGGCGTTGTCGGCGATGGTCTGAGGATGCAGGGAGACGAGAGACGTGCGGCCGGCCAGCGACGAACCCGGCTCGCAAAAGGCGATATGCCCGTCGGCGCCGATTCCCAGAACCTGGAGATCGATCCCGCCGGCGCGGCGAATCTTCTCTTCGTACGCGACGCATTCCGCGGCCAGATCGTCCGCCATGCCGTCCAGCAAATGGGTCTGCCGTGGTCCGAGTCCTAAATCATCGAACAAGTTTTCCCGCATGAACTGGTGGTAGCTCTGCGGATGGCCGGCGGGCAGGCCTTCGTACTCGTCCAGGTTGAAGGTCGTGACCCGGCTGAAATCCAGGCCTTCGTCCCGCGCGATTTGAATCAACGCCCGGTACAGGCCGACCGGCGTCGAGCCGGTGGCCAGTCCCAACACGGCGTCGGGCTTCCGCCGCACGAGTTCCGCGACGATCCGCGCCCCCTGGTGCGACATCGCTTCGTAGTCATGCTCCACTTTCACCAACATCGCAGCCGCCTTTCCAATATGTTGTGCTAACCTACGCGGTAGCGCGGATGATTGGGATCGGGCTTCAAGCCGCGTTCGATGGCCACTTGGCTGTGCCCGGTATCGATCATGGCGACCGCGGGGAAGACGTACTTGGCGTCCTCGACGGGGCCGTACAACAGGAAATCGCCGCCGATCGCGACGGCCGACGCGCAGGCGGCAGCCACGCAGGCGTCCTTGGCTTCGCCGCCCAGTTTCTTCTTCAAGCCCTTCCAGGTGGCCACGGCATTGTGGACGCCGCCGCCCGCGGGCAAGCCGAATTCGTCCTTGATTTCAAACAACGCTTGGCAGGCCTGGCCGTAGGTCGCCAAGTCCAAGAAACACGTGTCGACCAGCAGCTTGCGAATGCCCGCTTGTTCCAGTCGGGGCAACAACTGCCGCACGCACTCGACCCGCCCCGCGGCGGTGAAATCCAGCAGATAGTACGTCAGCAGGATCGCGCTGGTAACGCCCGCGTCTTGGATCGCCTGCAGTTCGTCGTCCTGGGTCTCCGGCTGAACCGAGTTGTACACGACGCGGTCCGTCAAACCGGCTTCGGTGGCGTATTTCAAACCGGCCAATCGCACCTCGGTCGTCGTGCCGTCGATCAACAGCGGAGCCTTGCTGATTCGAGCGGCGAACTCCAGGTGCTTGCACATCGCCTCCGGCGAGTCGCCGACGACGTCCAGCATACAAGGATTGCCGGTCCGCTCGGACCATTCGTCCTGGCTGCGGATCACGCGCTCGGCACGTTCGGGATCGAATCCGCCTTGGTCGTCCTTCAGCAGCACGTTGTGCCCGTGATAGAAAACCGTGCCGATCAGCACGGCCGGGCGGACGCCGGGTTGTCCGCCGGCTTTGACGCCGCCGATGTCGAACGTCTGCTGCTCGGCGGAGAATTGCAGGAAGCCCTTGCTCATCTTCGATTTCCTTCCTTAGCCGGCTACCACCGGCAGGTGCGACAAGGCCATCGCGATCTCGTCGTCGGGGTACTCGTAGTCCTTTAACTGACCGGCCAGGTAAGCCGTATAGGCGCTCATATCGAAATGGCCGTGTCCGCACAGGTTAAACAGGATGGCCCGGCTGACGCCTTCTTCTTTGCAGCGATTCGCCTCGCGAATCACCGCCGCGATGGCATGGTTCGCTTCGGGCGCCGGCATGATGCCTTCGAGACTGGCGAACTCGACCCCCGCCGCAAAGCACTCGACTTGATGCACGGCGATGGCTTCGGTCAGCCCCAACTTCAGCAGATGACTCACCAACGGCGCCATGCCGTGGTATCGAAGTCCGCCCGTGTGGATCGCCGGCGGGATGAATTCGCTGCCCAGCGTGTGCATCTTCAGCAGGGGCGTCAGGTGTGCCGTATCGCCGAAGTCGTACGTGTAAGGACCGCGCGTCAGCGTGGGACACGCGGCAGGTTCCACCGCGACCACCCGCAGCTTGTCGTACCCTTCGCCGCGCAGTTTGGCGCCCACAAAGGGAAAGACGATGCCGCCAAAGTTCGACCCGCCGCCGGTGCAAGCGACGATGACGTCCGGCTGATCGCCGGCCATCGCCATCTGCTCCATGGCTTCCAAGCCGATCACGGATTGATGCATCAGCACATGATTCAGCACGCTGCCCAACGCATAGTTTGTGTCCTGGGACTTGGCCGCGACTTCGACCGCCTCGGAGATCGCGATGCCGAGCGAGCCGGGCGAATTGGGCTCCTTGGCCAGAATCGCGCGCCCGGCTTCCGTTTCCTCGCTGGGACTGGGCGTGACTTCCGCTCCGTAGGTCTGCATCAGCGCCTTGCGGTACGGCTTCTGGTCAAAGCTCACGCGAACCATGAAGACCTTGCATTCCAAGCCGAAATACGCACAGCCCATGGCCAGCGACGAACCCCATTGCCCGGCTCCGGTTTCCGTGGCCAGGCGTTTCACGCCGGCCAGCATGTTGTAGTAGGCTTGTGGCACGGCGGTGTTCGGTTTGTGCGATCCGGCGGGGCTGACGCCTTCGTACTTGTAATAGATCCGCGCGGGGGTGCCCAGCGCCTTTTCCAATCGCCGAGCCCGATGCAGGGGCGTCGGCCGCCATTGGCGATAAATCTGCCGCACCGGCTCGGGAATCTCAATCTCCCGCTCTAACGAAACTTCTTGCTCAATCAAGCTCATCGGGAAAATGGGCGCCAAGTCTTCCGGCCCAATGGGCTTGCCGGTCCCGGGATGAAGCACCGGCGGAGCAGGCTCGGGAAGATCGGCTTGGATGTTGTACCACGCGAGCGGAATTCGCTCTTCCGTCATGACGTACTTGATTTGGTCGCTCATCAGCAGCCTCCGAGGATTTGTAAGAAAGGGACAGCGTAAACGAGCGGTGGCCCGCTGTAAACATGGGAACCGACAATCGGAGCGGCAAATCCTGGGACGTGAAAGCAAGAGCAAACAATCGCCGTGCGGTGCTGCTTGTCTCGTACCAGTCGCAAATCCCATCCGTTTGATTGGCGCGCGGGAGGTATCCAATTATCGTCGTCTTCTTCGGCGCCGACATTGAGCGAAAAGCTGGGACACAATCGCTTCCCCTTCTGTATCAATGAAGACATGCATGCGTCGTCATTTTGATGACGAACTGCGGGACTTTAGCAAATCGCCTCAGATTCGCGTTATTCGCAAATAATTTCATTAACTAGAGTTGCGACGATTCTCTTAAAATTCGGCACATTCATTGCCTTTCAAGGGAGTAGCCCAAGCAGACGAAGGGCACTCAGGACCCAATTATTTTCACAGCTTTCAGCCAGAGGAGATGGATCATGCGTCAGGCAAGTTTCTTTTTGGCAGCGGCCGTACTCGTCGGCCTTGTGACCACCGTAGCGTCGGCCAATGAGCCGAATTCGCGGCACGGTTTTGATGGCCGAGCCGACGTTCAAACCGTCAGCCATCCCGGGAGGTACGACAGAGATCGCGGGCACGGCTACCATTCCGGGCACGGCTACCATCGCGGCCACGATTACCATTCCGGGCACAGCAGACACGGGTATTACCCGCGGCACCATTACAGCAGGCCGCCGGTTATCGTTTATCCGCGGTATCCGAGTTACCCGCCAGTGTACCGCAGTCCGCGCCACATCTGCGGTGCGCACTGCGGTCCGCATTGTGGCTACGCTTATCCGTCCAACAATCTCTACTATCGCGGAAACGGCTGGGGATTCTCGTTCGGTTTCTAGCCGTCGGTCGGCTTGAATAGACCCGACGTTCCGCAGCTGCATATCGTGTATGTTGCCTCGCGGGTGAACCTTCGGCCAAAAACGCCTGTTCGCATTTCTTCCTGGGGCGTTGCCCCAGGCTACGGTGAAGATGGCCTTCGGCCAAGATTCCGGTCCGCCCTTCCTGGCCTGGGTCGCTTGACCGCTTGGT
>Ga0366818_10030_pt1 | contig 63669 bp, 44 predicted proteins | sample TotcelFGM3001N14_FD_207090 | JGI IMG/M metagenome (GOLD analysis project Ga0366818, IMG submission 207090) | Enriched cells from coal bed in the Powder River Basin, Montana, United States - Total cells FGM rep3 HSBNCT.FGM.300.1.N14 ...
GATACGCGTTATTCTCGACATTCGGCGGACCGGCGGTCAAGCCGGAGAAACGGATCCCCAGCAGGTCCTCGCGCGAGGTGGCGATGTACGTGGTTTGCACGTCGTCGTCATTGCCCGCCGTATTGAACGGATCATTGATTCGATACAGGCCGCCTTGGTCGCTGACCGCGTAGACCTGCCCGTTCAACGTCGCCATGCCGGTCACCTTACCGCCGGGGCCTTCGCCTTTGGCGATGATCGACGAGTTGTTGATGATGCTGCCCCGGTTCAGGCGAACGTACGATCCTCGCGCCGCCGCAACGATCCCGAAGGGGTTGTTCAGCGTTTGATTGATGGCGTTGGCGACTCGATTGGCCAGACCCAGGACCGCCGGGCCGTCCGCGATGCCGTTGATGTCACGATCGACAACATGGTTCACCGGCCAGTCGTCCGCCAGCACCGGGATGCGGACGTTGCCCGAGGACACGCCGGAGGAACTAGTGACAACCGGCCGCCAGACCTGTGGCAAGCCCGGCGTATTCATTCCGGAGAAATCGGCGTTCACCGCGTCCGGGAAATTGATCCGGTTCAAGAACCCGCCGGCGCCCCACGTCCCATCATTGAGATTTGCATCGATTACCGGCCCTACCACAGCGGCCACCCGCGTGGCGATGATGTGGTCCGTCATGTTTCGGCCGGGAGGCGGCGGTGCGGACGGCAGGACGCGATAATCCGGGGGCAAGAACGGCGTCAGCCGCGGATTTGGGTTATAGATGGCGTAGGATTCTTCGACGTTGGTGATCAGCGTGAACCCTAAACCGAAGCTGGTGATATCTCGGATCGCAGACGTTCCCGGCGTAAACAGGACTCGGTCGCCATTGACCACAATCCGGTCGTTGACCGGCTGCGTCGTAAAGTCGATGCCGTATTCCTCGATCACGACCCGGTCGCGGATGCCCACTCGGACGACCGCACTCGGTATCGCCGCTTGGACCGCGGCCGCGATCCGCTGGGCCATGACATTGGCCGCGGTTGCAGGAATCGCCGGATTGGCGTTGGCGTCGCCCGGATCAAAAGCGATGCGAAAGTTGCCCGGCGCCACGCCGGCCGGCCCGTTGCGCACGTCGTCATATTCAAACACGTACGTGCGGCCGCGACTGACGAACGAGAACGTGAGGCCGTCCCACACCTGGTTGCCGGGCAAGGCTTGCTGAACTTGCTTGTTGGCCGTCGCCTGTTGAATCGAAACATTGATGCGATTGATGACCTGGGCCGCCGTGAAACTCGGACCCGGAATGATGAAGTCAATGGGGGCCGCCGTCGGGTCGCTGACCCCCGGCCGGCCGCTGTCGGAGATGTTCGCCGCTGTGGACGTGTCCAATACATGGTTGCGGCTGCCGGCCGGAATGCCGTCGTCGCCGCCGATGTGAACCAGGCCGTCGCCCAGGTAGGTAGGCGTCAAGCCGAGGTTTTGAGCGAGAACCGCCGCCGCGATGTTGGCCCCAATCTGATCGTGAGTCGCGGCCTGCGAGAACGCGATGCGGACGTGGGCCGGATCGGCCAACACGCCGTCGCTGTCCATCTCGAACCGCACCGTCCGGAAACCGTCGCCGATCCGGAAAACTTCGCCTTCCGTGATGCCGCCCGCCACCCCGCGCGATGTGATACTGGGCGCGTTGGAGGTATTCAGCGAATTGGCCGCTGTGCTGCCTAGATGCACCACGCCGCCAGGCTGTGCCGTCGGCGCCAGATTTAATTGCAGAACCGGGTTTCCGATCACCGCCACAATTTTGGCCGCCAACTGGTCCGCCGAATCGGACACGGAGTAGCTGATCACCTGGGACGCCGGCACCGACGCCCGTCCGTCGCGGTCGAACTCGAACGTCAAGTTCACGCCCGTCGCCGAATTGCCGACCGTAAATCGCTCGCCGTCGCTGATGGCGCGGCCGCCGATCGTGGGCATTTGCAGCAGGTAACGAACCGGGGTGATCAATGTATACCCGGTGTCAAATTCAAACTTCTGGAAATAGCCGCCACTGCTGAGGAAGAAATCGTCGCCGTCGCGGATTTGCGATCCGTTGATGCCTTGGAGAATCGGCGCCGCGCCGGCGGTGCCGCGGGCTCGTACGCCATTGGCGCCGGGCGAGACGGCTACGGCGAAATCGCCTTCCATCGAGACCCGGCGGCCGGGCGCATGGGCGATGATATTCAAGGGGCTGGCATTGATCGCGGCCGCTAGGTCGCTGGCGATCTGTAATGCCGTCGTGCCGCCGCCCACGGCAATCGCCGTCGCGTTGGGATCGGTGCGGGGCGGAGTGCCTTGCCCTCGGTCCCAGCGAAACTCAAAACTCTCACTGATCCGCCCGTCGTTGACGGTCACGACCGCACCGTCCACCATCGCTCCGCTGCCGAAAATCTCCACGACCGAACCGACATCCATCTGGAAGATATGGTTGTCCAACTGGAAGAAGTTGCCGTCGCGGATCGAGACATCTCCGGCCACATCGATGAATTGAGTGATTTCCGGCCCGAGGTCGAACTCGAACGTGGTCTGATTGGCGCCGTCCACCACGGTGAAGTGCTGGCCGTCCTGAATGTTCTGCTGCGCCGGCCGCGTCGGCGGCGGCAGCGGCGGAGCGAGAAGTCCGCCGGACGCATACGTCAATTCCAACCGCGGGGCCGTGAGAACCTCGCCTCGCTCGCGGATCTGCGTCCCGGCGCCGGTGAAAATCGATTCCGTCGCCGTGTCTGCCTTGTTCGTCTGCGGCGTGCTGATGGCTTGCCCGTGAGCCGCATTCGTGGGATCTGCCACAAAGCGGTAGAGAATATTCTCAATAATCTCGACCCCGGGCAGCAAATTCGGAAACGCGGAAAAACCCCGCTGCCCCACGGCCAAACCATCTTGATTGCTGTACACGGTGATCGCATTAAACTCTATTCCGTCCCCTACCCGAGGAGGAACCTGGTTGGAGACGACCGAGGTGCCCGGGTTATTCGGATCTTCGATGTAGGTCACAATGCCGTCGTCGCGCACGACAGTCACCGAACCGTCCCTCGGGCTGACCGACAGGAAATTGCCGGAGGCTTCATCGCGGGGATAGGCGGGGAACGGCTCGTTCTGCGACAGCCGATACGAATACAGCCAGCCGTTGGGATGCATCGCGATGTCCGCGGTCTCATGCCCGAAAGCAGTCATCACGGTCTCTTGAACACCCGTGAACGGATCGACCGTCAACAGCGTGGTCGAAGTGACATCGCCCGGCAAGCCTCGATCACGTGTCAGATACAGGACCACGTCGCCCAGATGATAGGGGACAAAGGACTCCGCGTTCCACAGCACGGGGATCTGCGCCGGATCGTTGGTCGATTGGAATTGCGGCGAGATATGATCCTCGGCAATCCGCCGCACGGTTTGGATCGGCTCCAGCCGCGCCAGCGGATTGGCTGCGACCATCGCGGTGAACTGGTTCAAGTCGTCCGGCATCCAGGTATCGGTCGAAACCGCCACCCGGAACGTGGCGTGAGGATAGGGCTTGAACGGCTCGCCGACGGGCTGAACGATGGCCAAATCGACCACGCCCAGGAACGGATCGCCCGCACCGACGCTGCCGCGCAACAGGTCGTCCAAGTCCGATTGCCCCGGTGTCGCGGGCCGATCTTCGGCCACATTGCCGTCCCGCGCGGTATAAACCAGCCGATAGATGTCGTCGGTCCGGTCTTCCGGCGTCCCATTCACGTCGATCAGCCGGTAGACCTGCAGCGACGTGTTGGGCCGGTCCGTCAAGCCGTTGGCATAGTCGATGTCGAACACGACAGGATACGTGAGGAACGGATACGTCGGCAGGATGTTGGGATCCAGAAACGCGATGTCGAATTCGTAGAAATCCACGTCGGGCGTGGCCGGATTCCCGTCCTCAAAGCGGTCCATCACGCCCGCCACGGAGATCGTGTTCCGGTCCGAACTGAGCAGGTTGCCCAACCGTTGGGCGTTTTGCGTAGTCTCGTTGAACGAGCCGTCCTCGGCGGCTTCGCCGGACAGCGGCGAATGCCCCGGCAGGCCGTACATCTCGATGCCGTTGGTGGCAAAGGCGATCGTGGCATAACGGACCGTCGAACCGCCGATCTCGTCCAACTCGCGCAACCGAATCTGCAATTGGTACGCGCCCGAGGTTAAGCCGCCTGCCAGATTGTTCAGATCCGGGCCGTTGCTCCGAACGCGGACGAAATACGTCAGCGGCCGTTCGGGATCTTCCGGGTTGGCGACGCCGGGCAGCAGCAATCGCAAACCGGGGTCCCGAGGATTGCTCGTGTAAAAATCCTTGATCGGCATCTGCGGCGTTTTCTGCAGCAACCGGCCTTCGCCCAGCAGCAAGCTGGGATCCGCCAATTCCCGCGCGGACAGATTGTCGCCGTCGCGATCCAACGGTTCCAGATAGTTGTTCGGGTTCAATTGCTCGCGGAGCGAACTGAGCGAGCGGGCCACGACTTGGCCGTTGCTGTCCAGCAACTCGATGATCGGATCAAATGCCATCGTGGTGCGATCGATATCGATCCAGATCTCGGTCCCGGGAATCCCTTTGAAACTGTAGACGTCCAGGTCCTTGGCATCGGACAAGAAGCCCTTGACCGTGAAGCCCAGCCGCCGGTTTTCGTCCGCACCGTACTCTCGAGGCGCCACCAGGCCCAGCAGTTGAGCCGAATCCGGCGCGCCGTTGGGGCCCGGCGAATTGACGTCCCGGGCCTCGTGTTCGTACAGCGTTTCCACGTTGCGGTCGTGGCTGTACTTGTCCAGGCGGACGCTGTTCCAGTCGCCGGGCCGGGCGGTGGTCAAGCTGCCGTCGTTGTTCGTGTCGCCTTGCGGATTGCCGTCCGGACGCGTGCCCGCCGCGTGGCGGTCGTCGCGGAACGAGGTCAGTACGACCGGCGAACCGGGCTGGCCCAGCACCTGGATGATCCCGCCGATGCGGTCCTGGATCTCGTGCGGAATGCCGTCGGCCACGAACCCGGCATTGGCTCCCAGCAATTTGACCACCAGACTCTCGGTCGGGCTGCTGGCCAGCATCAAGCCGCCGAAGCTGTGGAAGTCGGACACGTACACGGTGTTGAACAGGACGTGGACAATGTCCGTGTCGTCCCAGACGCTCTGCGTGGTCAGAGTTTGGCCGCGGACCACCATCCCGTTGATTTCATTGTCGTCCAAGCGATTGTCGAGAATCAGGGGACCCTGGTTGTCGCGATAGCCTTCGGCGCGACTGATCGGGCCGGTCGTGCGGCCGGTATCCCGCTTGTAGACGTAGTTCAGCGCGTTAACGTTGATGCTGATGACGGGAGTCGCGAGCAGGTGATTGGTCTGCCGCGTGGCGGGATCGTCGTCCGGATTGTTGCGGAATACATTGTTGTAAATCACCGGCTGGGCCTGCCGGACGAAGATCACGCCCGGCGTGTTGAAGCCGCGGCCGAACCGGTTGGCTTCGCCTTGGCCGCCCTGCCCGCGGGCGTTGAACTCGAACACCGAGTTGGCGATCCGGGCCTCGGCATGGTCCATGACTTCGATCACATTGAACGCCGTGAAAGTCCCTTCGACACGGGTTACGCCGCCGCCATAGGCGAAAACGGCGTGGTCGATATTTACGTTCGACACGTGCCCACCGTAGATGCCGCCCCAATCGCCGGCACGCGGATCATTCGACGATCCCGAGATGACCGCGCCGTCGTTGCCCGTATCGAACGTGCCGCCGGCGCCGTAGCGATCGTCGGCGACGGAGGTGAAAATGACCTTCCGCCCGTCGGCGCCTTCGGCGATCATCTGGGCGCCCAGTTCCAATTCAAAACGGGCTCCGTCCAGTTTGACCACCACCGACGGATCGACGGCCAAGCGGCCGCTCGGCCGGCCTTGATGGATCGAATCGTCCAGGACGGTGGTCGGATCGGTCGTGCCGTCATCCAGAAACGATGCCGAGGTGGCGTCGATTTCGGCCACCAACTGATACGGTCCGGAACCCGTGGCCGTGCTGCGATAGATGCGACGGGCGACATAGTTGCCGGAAACGTGCGGCGTGGGCAGGCCGTCCAGCAGCACCGCTCCGCGACCGGGCAGGCCAAGCGCCGTCGGATTGCCGTCCAGCGTTACGCTGACCGACGCGTCCGAGGCTCGCGATTCCTTGCCCAGCGCATCGACGTACGTGATCCGATAACGGTAGTTGCCGGGCTCCAACGTGCCGCCGAGTTGGGGCGTCCGCGTCACGGCCCCGATGGGCGGCAAGTGCAGCACGCCGCCCCGCGCTTTGCCGCTGTCCACAAACGTCGTGTCCGTCCGGTTCAACTGGGCCACCAGCACGAACGGGCCGTCGTTCTCGCTGCGGTACAGCCGCCGCGCCGCGTACGGGTCCGGCGCCGTCGGCAGTTGCGTGAAGCGGATCGAACGCTGTCCGGCGGCGACGTTGGCCGCCGTGATGGTCCGCGTCATGCCGGTCGACGCGGGACTCTCGAAGCCGAACCGGTCGACATAGGTCAACTTGTAGGTGTATTTCGTGTTCGTGCCGACGCTGCCCAAGGTTCCGACCGTGGTGCTGACCGGCGTTTGAACGACCAGAACCACCGGCGGCGCCGTGCTGCGCTCGAAAGCCCCGCCGGGCTGGGACGCGATGGCCAGGTTTTCGCTCATCACGTGGACGATGTCCGTGTCGTTCCAGCGGCCCGAAACGTTCATCTTCTGGGCGATGCTGCCGGCCTCGGTGCCCACTCGCACGAACAATCCGTTAACGGAATTGTTGATCAGGCGGTTGTGATGGATTTCCGGACCGATCCGAGCATAATCCGACGTAAAGGCGATCCGCTGGTACCGCGGAGCGTGAAAATTCGTCTCCTCAAAACTGTCCGGACTGGCGGACATCGACGCGTCCGCGCTGAACGAGATCGTGTTGTAAGTAACCGTCGGCCGGCCATCGGTGATGTGAATCGGATTGATCACTCGCGACACGGAGTTGATCAGCACGCTGCCGCCGCCGTAACGGACATCGGCATGGTTGACATAGTTCAGGAAGATGCCTTCGTCCGCCCATTGGAAGTAGCCCTGCGTGCGATCGACGTCGCTACGGAACTCGAGGCCGCCCCAATCTCCGCTGGCCGGCGTGGTGATGAACGGATTTGTATCCAGACCGATCGTCTGGTCATTGTACGAGGTGAAATGCACACTGCCGGGGGCTCGCGCGCCGGCGGCATTCAGCACCACCGCGTCGTTGATGTCGAGGCTGCCGTTGCCGTTGCTGTCCGTCAGCAGGAGCGGAGTCCCCAGCACCTGCAGCGCCCCGCCGCTGCGGTCGATGCCCGCCGAACTGCTGCCGACGCCGATCCGGGCGCGGCGCATCTGGAAGATCGCGCCGGCATCGACCATCATGGTCACGTTGCGGGGAATCTCCAACGTCGAACCGTCCGGCAGCGGCGAGCCCAGACTATTGAAACCGATCTGATAAGCCGGATTGTCCGCCAGCGTCTCGATCTTGCCGTCCAGGCCGAGCGTGCCCACGACGCGGACGATCGGACCGGGCTTGTCGGGCTGGGCCGCAACCAGCGCCGCAGCCGCATTCAGCGCGGTCTGGATATTGTTGTAGGGCGCAAGGGTCGTGCCCGTGCCGCCGCTGGCCGCCGATTTGTCCACGAACAAGGTCTGTTGCGGGGTCTGAGTCCGGAACCAGAAATTGTACACGCCGCCCGGAACGCCATCGCCGTCGCCGTCCAAAAACGTGGCGGGACGGTTGGGGTTGTCCGCGTCGAAGATCGAGTTGGTTGCGTCCGGCCGGTAGTTCAGCCGCAACTCGTACTCGCCCTGGGTTGTGCCGCCAAAGCCCGAATCCTGAATGATCGGATCGTACTCGTCGTTGCCGCTGGCGCTCACGCCCACGTAGTACACGCCCGCGCCAAGGTCCAGCTCCAGATACGAGTCGCGGCCGAAGTAATTGTCGTTCCGCGCGATCAGTTCATAGCTGCCGTCGGAATTGGCCCGCCAGAGTGTGACCACCGTGTCCAATAGACTCGACTGCAACTGCCGCTCGGCCATCGTCTCGATCGTCAAACGCCCGTCGGCGTCCGGACGGCCCGGAATCGGCAGCAACTCGAACCGGAACAGGTCGATGTCCTTGCTCTCCGGGAAATACAGGTGCCGCAAATGCAACAGATCCTGGTCGCTCATCACCGTCGGTTCGAGCCGATTGTCGAAATCCAGGTCGATGTCACTGGCCCGCACCTCGAATCCCGGAACAGACGTATTCAGGTCCAGGTCCCCGATCGCCAAGCCGGGCAATTCGGGCGAACTGCCCAGGCCCAGATAACTGGTAATCTGGGACATCGCCGTGCGGAACCAACTGCCGTTGAAACGGTCGTTCAGGTCGATGCTCATCACCCGCAACGGCTGATTGGGATTGAAGGCCGCGGTATCCCCCGAAGCGATAATCAACCCGTCCCGTTCGGTCTCGACGAATTCGACGCCGATCAGGTCGCTCAACACCTGGAACGCTTCCCGTGCCCGCCGCTTCTGCGTCTCGCTGATGATGTTGAACGCCGACTGCGGGTTGCCCAATGAATCGCGGATGAAACCGATATCCGAGCGAAAATTGTATTCGATCCGGGTGATGCCCGAATTCCTATCGGCGCCATCGTCCGACAGGTGCTGTACGACCGGAGATTGGCGGTGCCCCGGCTCGTCGTTGCTGCCCGGCAGTTCCAGGCGGTAAACCTGCGGCTCGATCAATCCTCGCACGATCAGGTTCTGCGGGGTAAGGATTCCCACATCGGTCGCCGTGTTAAAGCTGGACCCCAAACCGATCAAGGTTACCGGAGGATGGGCAACGCCGGTGATCACCGTCGCACCCGCCACCGGATCGACGCTGGCGAGAACTTGCTGCCCGGCATTGAAATGCGCGTTGATCGCGTCCACCATCTGCTGTGCCGTGCTGGGGCTGTACACGTTGCCCGCCGACGTGTACGTGTTCAATTCGGCAGTGATTACGTTGTCCAGCACGCTCACCCGGGGCAGACTGTCGAAGCCAAAATCGCTTTCGACGACCTCGATCCGAAGCGCCTGCCCCCATTGCTCCTTCAGCCCCAAAAAGTTGACTGCCGCTCCGTTGTAGACACCTTGATTGGACGTTTGCGGCGTGATGACGATGGGCGGTGCCGGCTGTGGCTCGTCGGTCCCGATCCGCAGACGGAACGTCCCCGGCCCTTGAGGTGCCAACGCCGCCAAGTCGGAGGCGAACGTCAGAATCGCCATGTCCTTGTCGGCGCTGTACTGCACGGCGGTGGGACGGAAAATCAAATCGTCCGTGTTTTCCAAAGTGTCATTCGTGTAAATGAGCTGGTAAAACTGCGGATTCTGGGCGCTTGCCTGATTCAGGTCGTCATTGTTGAAGTAAACGGCGATCTTGTTTCGATCCTGGACCAAACTGCCGTTGGCTTGCCGCAAGACAGGCTGCGGAACGACCGAGATGATCTGCGGCGCCAAATCCAACTCGAAGACCACCGTGGAATTTTTGCCGTCCAGATATCGCTCGCCGTTGACGTTCTTTAGCGGTGTCGCGCCGGTCCCGAAAATGTCGATGCGGTACACATCGTCCGGCACTTGACCTGCGAAACGGAAGACCACCTCGTTCAGCGCGGGCTCGGCGCCCACGCCGATATAGCCCGGACGAACGACAATGTCGTTGGCGCCGGTCAGCACCAGCGAACTGTTGGCTGGCGCCGTGGCCGCGATGTTCTGGGACGGCGAACCGCGCACGATCCGGGCAGTGATCAAGTTGCTTGCCTCGGCGCTGTTCTGCAAGGCGCCGATCAAGTCCTGAGCTGTGCTTTGGTTGTTGGCGTTCACGTTCAGACTGATGTTGATCGTTCGCCCGATGACGCTGACGCCCGGCAACCCCGGTCCACCGAAGTTGCTCTTGGTGATCGACAGCGTGATACCGTTCTGGTCGTCTCCCAAACGGACCGCCGAAAACTCGATCAAGACCCCGCTGGCCCCCGTGCCAAACTCGCTGGAGACCTTCGCCGGCGCGAATACACCGTCCAGATTGGCACGTGTGATTTGGATACCGCCCGGAGCTGTGCTGCTGCCTAATGACGCCGGATCGATGACTTGGACTTGGTCGAAACGGAATGTCAGATCTGCCGGCGCGATATTCCGAATATCCCCCGTCTGCAGCAACGCACCATCGTTCGGCTGGATGCCGATCAGCTGGGCCCCTGCCAGCAACTGACGTTCTTCCAACTTCTCGATATGCATATCGCGTCGCGGCTTGCGATGCATGGAAGACAGTAATTCCTGCCGGTTCTTTCGTTTCTTCGACACCAGATTACGCGATCGACGGATGGCCATGAACCAACCCCTTGTGTGACCCGCTTGTTTTGAGGATCAATGGTTTCTTACAGGAACTGACCTACGTACTGCCAGCGCAGCATGGCGGCCAATAAGAGCAGCATCGGCAACCAACGCTAAGGAATGTAGGCAATATAAGCAGACTGAAGCGTTCGTTTTGTTACCCAGGACATAATACGCGGATTATAATCTCCGGCCCACCTGCTTCAATGAACGGGTATTTCATCGAGCACATGAACATCTCTCGGTTTGCCCGATTTTTCCTGCCATCGCGTGCTTATCACGCCACTGTGCGGCAACCATCACCCCCAGGAAAAGAAAGCGGACAATTCAACCCCCTTTGACGCAAATGCGCCAGAGTCGGTTCCCCACGGATAACCACAGTGCGAGAGACGAATGCAAACAACAAGAGCTGCATACCCTCATCGCTGAATTAAGGATTATCCTATTTCTCGTCAGGCGGCAAGTTCTCCGTGAGGAAGCGTGTGAGCAATTCGCGCAGATGACGCGTCGTGTTGCCACCCTCGCCGAGAGAATGCGAGCGGTTGGGATACGCCATCATGCTGAACGGCTTGTTCAGACGCACCAATTCGTTGATTAGTGCCTCTGTGCCCTGGTAATGGCAGTTGTCATCCCCGGTGCCATGCACAAGCAGCAGATTGCCTTGCAATTGGTGGGCGAAATTGATGGCTGATCCCTGTTGATATCCTTCCGGATTGTCGCCCGGCAAGCCCATGTACCGCTCTTCGTAAATTGTGTCGTAGTACCTGCGGTTGGGAACCGGAGCGACCGCCATCGCAGTTCGATATAGGTGCGGATATTTGAAGATCGCGTGCAGGCTGGAAGAACCTCCACCACTCCAGCCCCAAATGCCTACTCGTTCTGCGTCCAGATACGGCCGCGCAGCCAGGACTTTCTCGACCGCGGCCGCTTGCTCCGCCGGTCCCAAAATGCCCAGTTTGTGGAACATGGCTTTGCGCCAAACGCGTCCGCGAGGCGCCGGCGTGCCGCGGTTGTCGAAACTCATGACGATGTAGCCACGCTGAGCTAACATCAAGTGCCACAACCAGTTGCGTCCTGACCAGCGATCGACCACGGTTTGGCCGGCCGGCTCGCCATACACGTAAACCAACAAGGGATATTTCTTGGCAGGGTCAAAATCCGGCGGCTTCAGGCACCAAGCGTCCAGCACAACGCCCGGTTCGATCTCGACGCGGAAGAACTCGGCCGGTGTGATCTTCAACGCGCCGAAACGCTTCCGCAGCTCGGCGTTATCGGCCAATACGCGATGAGTCGTATGCTGGGGCAGAGCAACCACTTCGGTCACTGGCGGCGACTCGGCTGCCGAGCCCTGATGGATTGCCCAACGGCCGTTGGGCGAGATCTGATACTGATGCCAGCCGCTTTGATCCGCCGGCGTCAACCGTTCGAGATTCGTTCCATCCATACGGATACGGTACAAGTAGCGTTGCGTTGGATTATCCGGGCAGGCCTGAAAATAGAGCGTTTGTTCGTGCTCGTCCACGTGCAGCAACTGCACGACGTCGTAGTCGCCGGGTGTGACCAGCTTGACGTCGCCGCCCGGCAGTCCCACAAGATACACATGCCGCCAGCCATCGCGATCGCTGACCCACGTAAATCGCCGTCCCTGTTCGACCCAGTGGAACTCGTCGTTGACGTCGATCCAGGTCTCGTCCTGTTCGGTTAGCACGGGCGTCACGCGGCCCGAAGTAGCATCGGCCAAAAACACACGATTGGTGTTTTGGCGACGGTTCAGCTGTTGCAGCAGAACGTTTTGCGAATCGGGAGTCCACGTCAGGCGAGCGAGATAGTGCTCGCGCGGGTCGCCCGGGACGTCCAGCCAACGCGTTTGACCGCCGTAGGCCGCTACGATGCCCACGCGGCAGGCTGCGTTCTGTTGGCCAACTTTCGGATAGGCAAATTGAATCAGACGTGGATAGAGCGCGTCGGTGTTGTTGATCAGCGTGAATTCGGGAACGCCGGTGGTATCGATCTGCCAGTAAGCGATCGCTGTTGAGTCGGGACTCCACGCAAAGCCGTCCCGCAGGCCCAACTCCTCCTCGTATACCCAGTCAAATGTCCCGTTGATGATGTGGCGATTGCCAGATGTGGTAAGGGCCGTGATCTGCCGCGTTATGAGGTCTTCGATATACAGGTTATTCTCCCGCACGTAAGCAACGTGACGGGCTGTGGGGGCGAATTTGGCGAACATCAGTGTCGCCGGCGCAGCATCGCCGCCCAATTTTCGCAGCTCATGACTGGCAAGGTCTAAAATCCAATAGTCGCCGCGCGTATTGGCTCGCCACACGCGTTTCGAGTTCGTATAGATCAGCACCAGGGTTTGGTCATCCGAAAACGCATAGTCGTCGATCGCCAGCGGTGCAGATTCGCCGGATGGCACGAGTCGCGCGGCCGACACGAGCACTCGAGCGTCGCCCGACTTGGCGTCGTGCAGCACGATGTCCCGCGCCCCGGAAGCAACGGGCGACGAATCCAGTGTCAGGTACCCAGCTCCGTCTTTCGACCACCGAGCGGAGACCGAGTCGCCGACGAAGTCTGATGATTCGAAAATCTTCTCGATCGTCAGCTGTGTGGAATCCGGCGGTTCACCGGCCCGTGCGGAGCCGGCTAGCGTGACGACGACGAAAACACACAGCCAGCATGATCGAAATCGGTGCATGAAATGCCCTCCTGGAAAAACGTCTCAACCGCCCGTCACGCGCGACGCCTCGACAGAGGCGCAGCCCGGCGTGTTCAGTTTACGTCAAAATACGTGCTTCGGGCGTACGCATCTTGGCCGCGTGCCGCTCGCGATCGCCCGGCCCAGTGGCATTCAAGCCGTCGGCCAAGACCGCTTCCGGCCGTTGCCCAAAGGCCTCTTTTACGCGGTCAACCATCGGGACCAGTTCCGCGTTCTCGTTGGCGTCCGGAAGCGCTTCCGCATCGACGATGAAGTCCCGATGAGAATCCACTGCTGCCGTGGGCGTGTAGTTGGGAGCATCGCCGCCTTCCTTGTTCGGCAAGACGGCCGAATCGAAATCGATGCTCGGCAGTTGGGCCCGCGTCTTGAGCTCTTCCCGACGCCGAACTGCGTCGGCCTCTGCCAGTTGCTTCTGGGCCTCCAACGAACGCTGCTGACGAGCTTTCGCGTCAGCCAATTCCGGCGGCAAGGCAGACGGCGACTGCAGCCCGAATTGTTCATCCTCCGCTGCGTCCACCCGTTCCGATTAAATCGACAGACCGCGAGCTCGTGGGGTCGTATGAGAAAAGAAGGCGGTCCGCGACGCAAAACCGCCCGAAATGGGTTGACCGTGTGCCACCGGGCTAACTCACGTCATCCTCGGGGTCGATATCAGGAAGGTAGATCCATTCGTACAGGGCGATGCCGTTCGCTTGATCCCACGGGATGCCATGTTCCCGCAAGTGCTCGGTGGTTTCCCGGCAATGCAGGGCGGCCTGCCGCGTGCGATCCTTGACATTTTTCAGGCTGTCCAATCGCCGCATTAACGTGGGGCGGCTTCGTCGCCAAATCCGTTCCACTTCCTCGGCCAGGCTGTCGCACTCCGCTTGTCCCTTCTCGGAAAGGACACTGCCCGTAGGGGCCATGATCTTGCTCCTTTGGTAAAATCTACATAGAATCGGGGACGCAAAACACTATTATACCTTATTCCCGGAAAGTGCAAGTGCGGCCCAGCGAGATCGGCGATTAATTTCGTTGCGGTTCCATCCAAATCGTGCCTGTGAACCCGCGAGGCACCATTTCCTCCGGCGGCAATTTCGTCTTACAGTACTTTTCGCTGTTTCGCCGAGCGGTAGGCTTTGTCGGTCAGTTCGGCGATCCGCAGCGCATTCTTGCCGTCGTTCAGCGCAGGCGCGCGGCGCTGGAGAATGCAATCAGCAAAATACTCGCACTCGGCGGTGTACGGATTGATCTTAGGGAAGGGCGTCTTCTGGAACTTGCGGGCCACATCCTTGCTCTGTTGCGCATCGTAGCCGGCGGCGGCACCAGTCTCCAGTACCTCCAGCAGGCCGCCGACGCTCTGGCCGATTGTGCCTTCGGTCAGCACAGCGCCATGCGAGCCGTAGATCTCCAGTCGCGTCCGGCTGGCCGCGTCCGGGATACAGTAAAAGCAATCGACCGTCGCCTGGGCGCCCGACTTGAACTCCAAAAGCGTCGTCGAGGCGTCGTCCGACTTGTAGTCCTGGACGAGCGTGTTGACCGTCGCGACGACGCGTTTGACGGGCCCGGCGAACCAGGTCAATAGATCGTACAGGTGCGTGGCCATGTCGATCAGCGCTCCACCGCCGCTCAGTTTGGGATCCTGGCGCCAAGCGCCTTCCATGCGGGGATACCAGCATGACAGCTGAGCGCGCAGATAGACGATTTGTCCCAATCGGCCCTCGTCGATCAGCTGCTTGACGACGGCGTGCGCCCCGTGGAATTTCATCATGTAGCCTTCCTGCAGGTACACCTTGGCCTGCTTGCAGGCGGCGATCGCTTCCTTGGTCTGGGCCGGCGTCAGCGTCAGCGGCTTCTCGCACAGGACGTGCTTGCCGGCGGCCGCCGCCATTTGGATCTGTTTCAAGTGACAGTTGACCGGCGAGGCGATGTACACGGCATCGACGTCAGGATCCGCCAGCAACTCGGCTTCGCTCGTGTACGCTTTGGCCACTTTGAACTCGGCAGCCACCCGTTCGACGCCGACCGGATCCATCACGGCGACCAAGCGGCAGTTCTTGGCTTTGATCATGCCGGGAATGGTCCTACGATAGGCAATCCCGCCGGCGCCGATCACGCCGAAATTCACGCTGTCTTTGGTCATTATCATTGCTCCAAAAAAAGGGAGAGTTTTCAAAACAGCCGCTGCAACTGGGCGGCCGCCGCAGCGGCCAACTGTTCGCCAGTCCCGGGAGCATACAAGGTGCTGCCCGCCGTAACTTCATAACCGCCTTGGCCGAACGACTCGCGCGTGGGCAGATAACCGACGGCGTCGTTGGCCAATTCTACCACCAGCGTGTGCGTTGCGGGCGAACGGCGTTTCAAGTCGAGGCCGAACTCGCAAAACATTTCGCCCGGCAATCCGACGATCGCCGCGTCGCCCACGCGGATGGTCATCACCTCGACCCCGTCCCTCTCGTGCTGCACGGCGTGCATCTGCAAACGCAAATCGGCGAAAAATGCTTCCGGCAGTCCATCCACTTGGCCCTGTAATCGTTGACCTTGCAAGTCATCCAGGACGCGCCGGCAGCGGTCGTGCTCGTCCGGCGAGATCGGCATCCGTTCCAACATGACGGTATCCCGAGCGATGGCGATCACGTCGCCCGCCAGCGCCACCCGCGTGCGAATGGCCCGCGCGGCGGCAGCGGCCAGCATGTACCCCACGCGTTCGATCATGCCGTAGCCGCGGCCCTGCTGTGCATCGCCATAATCGACGTGATTCACGTTCGCACAGCAACCGTTTAGAAACAGCGTCGTGAACCCATCGCCCTGGATCCGGGCCAGCGCCGCGGCCAGTTGGCCGGGAAAATCGGCCGAGTACAGCCAGTTGTCGCCCGCCAAGATCGCCGGATGCAGGCCGAAGTTCACGGCCGCGGCAACCGGGCCGGCCGCCGATTCGATCACCAGACAGCCCAGTTGCGGATCGGTCGGCCCCCACGCCCCTTCGATCTGCTCGGGATCGAACCCCGGCGCAAGCGCCTCCCAGTTCATTTGCGTCGTGCCGTCCTTGCGGCGCAAACGACGGTTGAACGACAGACGGTCTTCGGACGCGCAACCAAAACTCAATTGAGCCTTCATCGCACTCCGTTCCGCCAAATCCACGGCGGAAGCCGCTTTGACCAGCATCGCTTCGGCCGCGGCGCGATACGGCCGGTAGTCCAGTCCGAACAAGAAACGATCGTGCGGCGCCGGGGCGCTGTGCGTATGGGTGGCGTGGACCAGCACGTGCGCCGGCGGCACGCCCGTCGAGCGGCCGATCGTATCGCGGATCAAGGCCACGTTGCGGCGATCCAGCATACAGACATCGATTGCCAGCAGGGCCGCCTTGGTGCCCCGCCCGTCTTCGAACACGATCGCCTTGGCCGTCAGCGGATCGTGCGTCCCGCGGGCCAGGTAATCGTCGCGAAAATTGCCCATCAAGGGCAACCCCCGCCGCGGTGTAATCTCGACCGCGGCGACTCCCACACGCATCTCGGACATGACGCGGACTCCTTCCGCCGGCCTCAAATCGTTTCCGGCAACTCGTAGGGCTTGCGGCGCTGCCGATCCAGGTACTGATTGGCGTCCGGATCGTCAGGGAAGATCTCCTTGACGGGATCCCACCGAAGCCGGCGGCCGGTCCAGCGGGCGATGTTGCCCAGGTGACAGACAGTGATCGAGCGATGACCGATCTCGACGTCCGCGACGGGCTTGGCACGGGTCTTAATGCACTGGATCCAGTTGCCCACATGGTTCTGATCGCCACCCTTGGCCTGATTGTTGATCTCCTCGGCGATCTCGGGAGGATTTGTGTTCACCCGGCCGCGCGTCAGGTCCATCTTGCCGTGCTCGCCGAAAAAGATCCCGCCGCCGCCGCTGCCGCTGTCGAGCTTGACGACGACCCCGTTGGCATAGCGGTAAAAGATCATCGGCACCTGGCAGAGCTTGTCGCCGCGGGCCCGCGACTCGGGCGCCGTATAGGTGGGCGGGCTGAATTTGTCGCCCTCGGTCCAGATCTCGACCGGTCCGCTGTCGTCCATTCCCAGGGCGCATTGAATCTGGTCGATGCCGTGGGCACCCCAGCCGGTCATCTCGCCGCCGGAATAGGGCCGGAAGGATAGCCAACCGGGATTGGCGCGGGGGGCGAACAAGTCCTTGTGATAGGCAACCAGCGGCGCCGGACCGCACCACATGTCCCAGTCCAATCCCTCGGGGACCGACTCGGCAGGCAACGCGCATTCCCACGGACTGGGATAATTGCAGCCGACGACCTGCTTGATCTTTCCCAACTTGCCCGAGCGGATGTACTCGCAGGAGATTCGATTCACGGCTTGCGATCGTTGCTGGCTGCCGACCTGGTACACCCGCTGGTACTTGCGAGCGGCGTCGACCATCAGCCGTCCTTCGCGGATCGTCAGACTCAGGGCTTTCTCGGCATACACGTCCTTGCCGGCTTGGCAAGCGTGAATCGTCACCAACGCCCGCCAATGATCCGGGGTGGCGGTCACGATGGCGTCGACGTCCTTGCGATCCAGCAGCTTGCGATAATCCTGGTAAGGTTCGCCGCCGAGTCGCTTGCACGTTGTTTCGGCGCGCGGCAGGAACACGTCGGCGATCCCGATGAATCGGCATTCCTTCGCCGCCAGCGCGCTTTGCAGCACGCCGCTGCCTTGACGGCCGATTCCGATTCCGCCGATCCCGATGCGGTCGTTAGCTCCCGGCCGGCCGTCGGCGGCCAGCACGCCGCTGGGTATCAGGTACGGCGAGGCGAAACCCGCGGCGCCGGCAAGGATGCTGCGACGGAGGAATTCGCGACGAGATTGTTTTGATTGTTTTGGCATCGACGGTTCCTTTGGTTTCAACAGGATAGGCCCGAGGGGGACGGCTACGGCGGCCGAATCGCCTTTATGATGATGCAAATGGCCGCGAAGCTCAAGTACCGTGCCGGCTGGCGGCCGTTCCGATTGGCGAATGCGGCTTTCTCACCGGAACACCCGCTGCAAGCAAGGCGGGGCAATTTAGGAATCCGTCAAGCGTACTTGACATCCGCGTCCGGTCTCCGAGACAATTCGCCGTGGGGGGATCAATCGGACGGAAGCGCGGTTCGGCGTTGGATCGTGTCGGCCGGCCCTCATCGCAAGCCTTGCTGCAGCGAGCTGTTGGGTCATGATTTTATCCGGTCAAGAGATTCGCAAGTATCTGGGCGGCAAGATTGTCATCGATCCATTCCAAGATCGAAATGTTAACCCCAACAGCTACAACCTGACGCTGCACAACGAGTTGCTGACCTACGAAGAAGTGGTGCTGGACATGCGCGAGCAAAACCGCGTCCGGCGACTCAAGATCCCGGACGAAGGCTTGGTGCTGAACCCGAGCCAGCTGTACTTGGGACGAACGGTGGAACGTACCGAGACGCACGGTTTCGTGCCCATGATCGAAGGCCGCTCGTCGATCGGCCGGTTGGGCTTGTTCGTCCACGTGACGGCCGGATTCGGCGACATCGGGTTCTGCGGCTACTGGACACTCGAAATGTTTGCCGTCCAGCCGGTGCGGATCTATCCGTGGGTCGCGATTTGCCAAATCATCTATCATCAAGTGGCCGGCGAGTATCGCGCCTACGAGAGCGACAAGTATCAGCATAACCGCGATATCCAGCCCAGCATGCTGTACAAGGAACTGAATCCGGACGCGGCCCAGCGGGACCCGCAATTGAAACTTCCGTTCGGCGATCACGAAGCCCCTTGAACGGCTGGTTGATGACGGTCATCCGGGCCGGTTGGCGTGAGGCAGCTTGGTCTGCAAGAACGCGGTCAAATTCTCCACGTCGTCCGAGCCAATTCGCACGGTGCGATCTTCGACTTGCAGCTCCGCGCACGAAAATCCCCACAGGTTATAGGTGTAGCCGCGTCCCGGGATCCAGTGAATGCCCCAGCCGTCGATCCAAGACGTGCGGCCCGCCCGAACGCGAGCGATATCGGCGTAAGCGATTCGCGTCCGAAAAACGGGTAGCGGTCCATAGCGAATCGCGAGCGACGCGCCTTCGTCGCGGATCGTCAAACGCTGAAAACAAAGACCGACGGCCAGCACGACGGCCGCCGTGCCGAACAAAACCACGGCGGGAAGAGCCTGTCCGCGATTGAGCCAAGCCATTGCCAGCAGGAAGACGCCGGGAGGATACAAGAACCAGTGTAACGGCGCCCGTTGGGTGTGTTCGTATGCGTTCACATCCGTCGACCTCCACTTGCTGGAGCTACGGTCCATGCTTGAGCGTGCCGCACCAGTTTTTCCGCCCGACGAAGACGCTCAAGCGTGTACTCCCAGAAACCCGTTAGGTTACTTAATCGTGGGACAGGCTACCAGCCTGCCGGACGCCGCTTGGCGGGTCCGCAACCAAAAAGCAGAACGCCCATTGCTCGATCCCCGGGGCCGCAGGAATCGTTTTCTCCTGCAAATTATACTTCATCGACTCCACCGTGTGTACTTCGACAAAGCTTCGGGATGGCGTCCCCGTTCTTCTCCGTGTTCTTCTCCGCACGTTGCGGCGGAGTTCGAGCCACCAAAGGCAGGCGGTGCTCAACGTCTGCATACACGTTACCACCGGAACGGTCAGCCCTAATCCTCAAATCACGAAATAAAACACCACTCCGATCCTTCGATACAAGACGAACCCATCACTGTCGGAATCCGGCCTCCCGGCTCGCGACGAGTATCCGGATACAATACTACTGTCGATTATACCAGTGAAGACCGGCCGTGATCCTTCTAGCCCGGACAAGTGTGTCATCGAATTGGCCTTGGGAGGGCGGCCTATCACCGCTTGAACGTAAGGGATTGCGTATGCGTTGCATAACCCGCTATTTGCTCGTATCGACCGCCTGCTTCTGTCTCACCTTCACCGTCCGCGCGAACGGCCCTTGGGATCACGCGCAAATGCGTGGTGCCTATGCACCAACATTTCGACCACAAGCCGAGCCTCTAACAATTGACTCGCCAGGGGAAAGATTTCTGCTCGTCAATACCGGGAGGGGAGAGCACCTGGGGCAAGAAGTGTTCGAGGTGTCGGGCCATGACAAAGACGATTACTGCCCGCCGTCCGGTGGCCGCTGGTCGGTTCAAGCGGACGTCCAGTTTTGGGATCGGATCGGAAATGCCTGCGATCAGGTCCTGGCCATAGATCTTAACTCCACCGTGCCGGGGGCGAACACGGTTCTGAGTACCAACGACCTCGACTTTTCCATGGAACCGGGCTGGCGGATCCTCGTCGGTTTTCGGCCGGACCCCTCCGGCGCTCTGGGATGCTGTTCCGCGTTGGAGTTTTCCTATTTCGGCGTCTATGACTGGGAAGACTCCGCCACGGCCGTAGGAGATCAGAATCTGGCCATTCCCGGAGCCCTGGGGTTGGCAGCGAACAATTTTCTGTTCGCCGACGAGATCCGCGCGGTATATCGCAGCCGCCTGAACAACGTCGAGGCGAACTGCCTCAAGTCCTGCTGCATCGACTCCTGCACGCAAGTCGAGTTTCTGCTGGGATTCCGTTTCCTGGCGTTGAACGAAAATTTCTCGCTGATCGGAACCGATGTGCTGGAAGGCACGAGCAGCTACGACATCTCGACAAGCAACTACCTGTACGGGCTGCAAATGGGAGGCCGCATGACACGGCAACTGGAGCAGTGGTCGCTGCAGTTTACGGGGAAAGCGGGAGTCTTCCTGAATGATGCCGGGCAGAGTCAGATCATGACCGATTTCCCGTCCAATCCGAATGACTTGATAGCCCGCAACGTTCCCGGGGTGAGCGACACGTCGGCGGCGATGCTGGGCGAGGTTGACCTCACCCTCGCTCGCCGGATCACGAACGTCTGGTCCCTCCGCCTCGGGTACAGCGTCTTGGGATTGGGCGGTCTGGCCCTGGCCCCCGATCAGCTCGACTTCACGTTAACCCCCGTCAGCGGCACGAACCTTGCGACGGGCGGCTTCGTGCTGCTCCACGGTGCCCATGCCGGATTGGAAGCGGTCTGGTAATCGCTCCACCGCGTCCTCCCCGTAACAGGGGCAGGTCTTAAGGACGTCCGAGCTCCCAAGCCCGGCAAACGTCGTCGGCAAACGCGGACAGGTCAGGATTCCAGTCCCAGTTTCGCTCATCCTCCGGGGCCTGACCTGCCGCCACCTTAAACGCCTGCTTGGACAGTGCGTACGGGGCGTCAGTTGACATCGTTTGGTCGTCGGCGAGGCTCGCGAACACGAGGTCGGCGGCTTGAGACTTGGAGCTGAGGTCTCCTAACGGCTCACTCCCGGGTAGAGCCGTGCCGAACGGCCGGGCGTCCGATCGATCGCTCCAAGACCGCCCCAATTCGGCGCCGGCAGCGGATCCGGACTCGAAGAATCTCCGCTTTCCCCTTCGCCAGCACCCCGCGACTGCGGCGAACTCAGGTACTTGATCACCCCTAATACATCGAGCGGCTCCAGGCTTCCCGAATTGTCGACATCGGGGAAATAGCCGCCCGGGGGCGATCCGGTTAAGAATCGTGGTCCGGTCGCATTCAGGTCGTTGATGACCAGCAGAGCATCGAGCGCCGTCACGATTCCGTCGCCGTTGACATCCTCGGCCAGGATCGGATTCGTCCAGCTCGCGGAAGTCAACAATGACTCCGCACTGGCTTCCAGTCTCGTTGACGTCGCGGTCCTCACGTCGGACACGAAATAGGCGCCGCCAAAATCCGAGGGATCCGGGAGATTCCCCGAGAACTGTCCGACGAGCTGCGCGGGAGCCGTCACTCCGAACACCTTGATGATCCCGGTCGATCCGTTCGTGCCTTGCGCCGTCACAATCACATCCGCCCATCCGTCCCCGTCGGCGTCGACCGCGGCTACACGCACCGGGGCGTTGTAGCTGGACGTCTCCGCGGCCGAATAGGCCACGAAACTCAACAGCGTCGATTTCGGCGGCAGTGTGCCATCCAACACCTCGACGTTGGAACCGCCCGTGGGCCCAATCCCGACGATCAGGTCGGGGATCAGGTCCGCGTTGATACGGGCCACGTCCAGCGAGATCCCGCCGATGAAGGCCGAAGTGAATGGATAGAACGTGCGGACCGCCTGGAGCGTGTCGTAGTCGAATACCTTCACCGTCGACCTCATGCCGGCTTCGTTGCCGACGATAATCTCGGCCCGATCATCCCAGTTCGCAAGGAACGCGTTTCCCTGCCGTTCGCCCATATCCGCCACGGCCACCACGACGCCCCCGATGAAGCTCGCTCCGAACGGGTAAAAACTCTTGTCTCGCTCGAACGTCAGCGGCGAATCCGGGGCCGACGCCGTCGTGTTCCGGAAGATCACCACCTGCGATCCGAGGTAACTCATCGCGGCGACCAGATCATTCCGTCCGTCGCCGTCCACGTCGCCCACCGCGATGTCGACACCGCCAGTGAAGGATGCCGGGAATACCTGCAGTTCCATTAGCAAGTTTCCATTCAAATCAAAAATGCGGACATCCGGCGTTGAGTTCCGTCCGCGAACCGCCACGATTTCCGGGATGCCATCCCCCGTCAAATCCCCCGTCGCGACGCGAATGCCCCCCAGATAGCCTTCCTCGAATGCCAGGAACCGCACGAGTAACTCGCCCGTGTCCCGGCTTACGACGTGAATCCAAGGCTGGCTGGCGTTTCCCTTGTCCGGGCTGACGATGATCAGTCCCGGACTCTCGATCGGAATCAACCTCGAATCTACGTTATCATCGGGATTCGGGTCATCGGCGTCCGGTCCCGGGATGACCGTGGCAATGTTGGTAAGCGTTCCGGTCGCACTCGCGCTCAACGTTGCCGTCGCCGTATAGGTAATCGTACTTCCCACCATCATGTTAACCGTGTCATCGATGTTCCCGAAACCCAACGGCGTATTCCCCGAGACCGTGCCCGTTACCGTGCTGGTGTAACTCACGTCGATGAGCGTCGAAGGAAACATATCGATGACCCGCGCACCAATCGCATCGCTGGGACCTGCGTTGGTCACGAGGATGGTGTACGTCACCGGCCCGCCCACAGCCACGGACGTCGTGCCGCTGGTCTTGATGATCTGCAAATCGGTCACCATGATAACCGGGTTGGTGTCCGCGACCGTGTTCGGATCGCCCTGCGGATCGTCCGGCGTGTCCGACGAGACGCTCACTGTGTTCGTATAGGAGCCCGCCGACGAGGTCAGCAAGTCATCGATCGCGTTGTCGATGAACGTCGCGCTCGTCCCGGCGGTCTGCGTTTCCGGAAAGGGCCCGAAAAACTCCAGCAGAGAAGAAAACGGCGCCGTGCCCTCGGCGTAACCCTTGGCCTCGACGTCCAACAACGGTCCCAACAGAACCTGGACGGAGCCGATCGTCGCGAAATCGAGGTCCGTTAGTGGATCGATGACGTGAGTGCGATTGAAGAAGAGGCTGTCGTCGATTGTGCCCAGGTAGACGTTCGTCACACCATGCGAAGCGTCGATCGTCACCGCCGGAAGCACGCCGGTCACGGAGCAAACCTCGACCACTTCGCCTTGCGCTCGTGCGATGTCGACGTAGATGCTCAAGTCCGCAATTTGCACCCCGGTGCCGAGTACGGTGAAGTCGACCAGGTCCACGTTCAGCTTCAGCCGGATGGCCGCCGAGTAGAACTGGTCGCCCGCGTACAGGACCGGATCGATAATTGGCGGCTCGATGACCTGCGCCCACACTTCGACCGTATTGACCGCCGAATTATTCAGGACCGTGCCCGACAGCGCCACCGGGTCATTGGTCGTGGCAACGTTTTCGTAGTTGTACAGTTGAATGAAGCCCGTCACCAAGTTGAGGGCGTTGACATCGACGTCGGCAAACGATCCGTCGGGAAACGTGATTTGCAGCAAGTCCCCGATTTGAATCGTGCCCGCCAACTCGGAAACGTCCAGATCCAGGCTCAAACTCAGCAGCGCCGCGTGGAGATCGGCCGTTTCCCCGTCGGCCGGGACCACATCGGCCGCCGCGGTAAAGATCTGGCCGAGGGTCACGTCGGCGCTCAAGGCTTCCTCGGGACTGGCAAGCGTCAGGTTCGTCTGCAGCGTCTGCAAGAAGCTCAACACGTTCACGTCGCCGTCGCCGATCGCATTCCAGTCTGCTACGGCCAAATCCACATGACTGCCGGGCAACAGCGCGTTGAACACGGCTTCCAGCAATTCCGCTTCGTTCGAGTCGAAACTCACCAACCGCGGTCCCGCGAATAGGTTCGCGTAACAGCCTTCGCACGCCAGTTGCATCGGGGGAGATCCGAGGGCGACTTGGTCCGCCCCGGTCCAGGTCGTCGAACAGGGAAACAGGGGGGAAACAGGGGACACAGCTTTTTCTGGGTGGCACGATTTGGCGGCAGCCTACAGACGCGTCTGCCGCAACGGTAGAAAACAAACGCCCAAAGTTGTTTACCAACTCCCACCAAGCCACCAACGCCATGATTTCCTTGGCGGTTTTCCGTGAACTCGTTCACTCGCATCCGTTGGGGCGTCTCGGTGGCCGTCGGCCGGTGCCAGAGAGTGGCCAGTTCTTCATGCGACAGCAGAAACGCCCGCGATGTGCGGCGGGAGTAATCCCGCCGCCGCGCTCGCGATATGGAACATCATCAGCCGCGAGCGATTCCTCAGGCTCGCCTCCCGATTCCGCAACGGCGGAGGCGGGGACGCGGCGTGATACCCGCGCGCGTCCCGCCGTGCCTGTGGGCACGAACGCACCGCACCCGCGCCGGCGTAGTGGTGTCGCTCGCCCCGGGCGACTAGCACCGAACGGTTGCCGAGCGGTTTTCCGTTCAGTTTGAGAAGGCACACTAGCACCAAACGGTTGCCGAAGGGTTTTCCGTTCAGTTTGAGAAGGCACACTAGCCCGACGCGCGAGCGAGGGAATCATGGCTCTTCCTCGCTTGCGCTCTTCGAAGTTGCGCATTCGGCGGTCCGGTCGTGTTTGGCCGAAGGCCTGCTCCCATCGTAGCCTGGGGCAACGCCCTAGGGACAGGGTGTCGTCCGCCCTATTTGGCTGAAGGCCATACTCACCTTGCCCTACGCAGCACGGTGAATATGGCCTTCGGCCAAACAACGGATGCTCGCCCGTGTCCCTAGGGCGTTGCCCCAGGCTACGGTGAATGTGGCCTTCGGCCAGAATTCCGGCCCCAAAAATGTGCAACTTCAAAACTTGCGCGTCGGGCTAGTGTGACAACTCATCCTTGACGCCCAAGCGGCGAAAAACCGTTTGGTGCTAGTGCGTCGTCCAATCTAAATTCTTGGGTAGAGCCGCTTCAATTTGATACGGGCTTTTTCAATAGTCGCTCCGGGTGCTCTTTGGTCGCGGGGATCTCCAGCACCTCTTCCATGTGCGCGACGAACTCTCCGTCGGCGTCGGGAGGAATCACCCAGTACTCGATTTTCCGCTTGGTCATGCCGTTTTTTTTTAGCGTTGTTGGGACCGTCTCGGGGCTGATGGAGTCTACGACCTCCAACTCCACCAGCTGGTCAGCGAGCAACCGTAGCGTCCAATGTCCATAGCCCGCTGGCGGCTTCCCCAACCGTAAGGCGATCAACCTCGCTTCGCCGTTTTGTCGGCGTCGACGGGTTGGGGAAGCGCTGTTTGACCTGGAACTTTGCGTGTATCCCGTAGAAATCGTCGCACGTCTTCGCGAGCCGCCCAGCGACTGGAAAACGTGTGCCACCGATTTGCCACCGATTTGAACCCAAGAAACAAAAAAGGACTCGCGGCGATTTGCCGTAAGTCCTTATGCTGCAACAGTGCGGGAAACAGGACTTGAACCTGCACGACCTTTCGGCCACTAGGCCCTCAAGGTAGTTTTCGGGTGTTGGCCCGACCTTGCCCGTTGTTGCTCCGTGTTGCTGATGCCATACTGAGCAAGGACTTACGTCAATATCCCTTTGTTTGGCTGTTGCCTGGACGTTGTTCCAAATTGGCAATAGTGGACCATATTTGGACCATAGCCGTCGCTCTGGTTTCGCGTGCGGCCTCGTGATCGCGATGGCGGCGTGTTGTTTGAGTCACGTGTGGGCAGGTTTAGCATACGCGTATAACGTTGGCGTTGCCGGCCTTGTGCGTGAGGGACAAGTCGCCCTGCGACCGTAGATCCGTGAGCCAGCAGACTCAGGCCGTTGCGGCGAGGGCCTGATCGCCGGGCTGTTTCAGAAGCATCGGACGATGCGCCCCTGCAACGACACCCAGCACGCTGGACCCGCTGACCAAGTTCCGACAAGTACCTGGATCGGGCTCCGGAGTCAAAGAGCATTTGCTGGTACCGTTCGAGCAAGTCGGGAAAGCGGTCTCGCAGCAACTGCGAAACTGCCGGCCAAACCCGAGGCCGCGGATTGAGTGCATCCACCCAGATGACTTCCACCTGCAGGTCGGCCGCTCGCTGAAACATCGCGTCCAGGCAATCCTGGCTATCGGAGAGCCAGGGGAGTAGCGGGCCGAGCATGATCGCCGTCTTCAGTCCGAGGCGGCTCGCTTCCTCCAGCACCCGGAAACGATCCAGTACGCCTGCCGCCCGGGGTTCCCACGGCCTCGTCGAGCGTGGTCACCGTGACACCGACTCGTGCCTTCTGGCCAACGAACAATTCGAGGTCGCGAAGGATGAGGTCGCTCTTGGTCAGCACATGCACCTGGAACCCATACTCCAGCAACAACTCGCAGCAGCGACGGGTCAGCCTCCGATCCCGTTCGATCGCCTGCCAGCCGTCACAGGCAACTGCTTCGCCGTGCTGGACCAAGTAGAGGCACACGCTCCGCCGTCTGGCAGATCTCCTAAGTGACGTTTGTGGCTTGGGGACCCGGAATGTCTCGCGTCGTTCAGTGTGGCAGCTTTACAAATCAAGAAGGGGCGAGTAGGCTGCGACCTTGGTTTAGGCGTTTCGTCTGCCCGACGATTTCCTCCACGGCCTCCCCTTCCAGCATCTCGTGGGCCAGCAGTTCATCTGTGACGGCCGCCAGGGCCGCCCAATTATTGTCGCGATTCAACAGGCGGTAGAGTTGCGAAGTCGCCTGTTCCAGGTACGCCAGGCGTTGCCTCTGGTCCGGGACCACGCCTGCTGCCGCTTCCCATGCCTCCCGCCAGTCTGCCGCCCACTCGGCCACGAAGCCGGGATGGTACGGTTCCCCGCGGTGGATCATTTCGGCGACAGGGCCAGCCAGCGCCACCAGCACCGACTTTTCGCAGACCTCTCGCGGGGTGAAGTGGGCGAGGTCCCACTCGACCTGCGCATCGCCAAAACGATCGGGGCCATCATCGCGATCGGGTTCGATCGTGACGGAGCGGACGCGAGCGCCCAGGTAGATCGCCATAAAGACATGGCCGGCTTCATGGTAGGCGGTGATTTCCATGGATTGAATCTGACGTATCGTGTCCGCGAAGGCAAGGTCGCTCCCGCTGGCATTCCATTTTGGCCCCGCCTTTACCGTCAGACCGTCGAACCGGCCCGAGTCTTATCGCCCGGCAGCACCGGGCGATCCTCGAAATCCTGGCGGCGCGAAACCCGGAGAGCACTGGTCACGAAAACCAAATCCTTGGCCTGGGAGCTGCAGGGTTGGATTCTCAACGCTAATGAGCGAGCATCCTGCTTCTCCAACAGGCATTCAGCGCTGCGGAAACCAGCCCCGCAGAAACTGCTCTTCGGTTCCTTCGTAGATCGCCTTGGCCAAGTGTTCGACGCCCTGTTGATTGCCCCAAGAGTAGTTGATGATCACCCGTCCTTGGAACTCGCAAAAGTCGAGGTCGGAATTGTTGATGTTGCGTGCGGTCGCGATCCGCTCGCGCTGGGCCTCCGTGAGTCGCGGGTTGGCGATCTTCCGGTCCTCGTCCGAAGCCCGCAGGACCGGATTCAGCGGGCTGAGTTCCCAATGGATCAGATCTTTCGACCGCACCACGAGCATTTCGTAGCTGCCGGGTAAGGCTGCGAGAAAGAAATCGTAGAACCAGCCATCCAGGTATCGCAGGCAGTGCGGGGCCGTGTAGCGATCCTTGGCGTAGTTGCACTCCGGCGACGTGACGGTCCACTGTCGCAGATCCGGGGATGTGGCAAACCGCGCGGTGAACGGTGCGCCCGCCTCCTCCGCTGGTTCGCCGATCTCGTACATCATCACGTAGCGGTCACCGGCCTTGCAGATCGACGTGTTGAAGATCGTGTGTCCCGGTAGGTCCAACGCGGTGTACGTTTCCCAACGCTCCAGATCCTTGGAGACGAACATCTGCACCTTCGGTCCGTGCTGGCTGCCGGTCACGTACACGGTGTCCCCGACAACAAAGGCGTTGGCGAAGCACCAGCCCTGAGCGAATTCGGGGGTGGTTCGGCCCGTGTTGTGCTCGACGAAATGGAAGCAGCCCTTGTTCCGATACCACTCGCAGCGATACAGCTTGCCGCGAAATACAATCGGCGCGTTCTCCACCTTGTCCACGTCGATCGTACCCAGCTTCTTGATCCGCGGACGGCCATCCTGATCGATAGGCGGCTCCCCAGCCGAGGCGATGATCGCGGGCAACACAGCGAACCAGCAAGCGGCGTGCAACAATCGCATGGGACAACCTCCTGAGACAAGCGACACTCGTCGGACAGACAGTCACTTCTACCTGCGATCCACGTAGTTGACACCACCGGGCCCCGATTGGCCAGTGCCCGTTTACTGCGGCTGACAGCCGTTCGGACGTGAATCGCCGTTCACGATTGATGGGCCCATCGTTTTGAATGCACTTTCAAAAAGGCAACGAAAGCGTGGGGAGGGCCAAGACTATTACACGCGAAACGTCGCCGTGGGCGGGCTGGAGCAGATCCGCGGCGCCCATGACAGGGCGGTGCCCAAGATCGTGTCTCGGCGTGGTACAATGCTGGCACGCAAAGCGAACCCGGGAGGGAAGCCGTGACAGATTTCACCGACAGAAAATCCGACCTCGAAATGTACGGGTACATCGTCGTCGACGATCTGTTCGGCGACCAGGACGTGGCGTGGTATCTGGGTTGCTACAACAAGATCCTGTCCGGCGAGATCGATGCTGGGCAATGGCGATCCGATCTTGACTCCGGCCAGCCCAAGAAGCGGGACGGCGTCGAGAACATCACGCAGGTCATGTGGCCCAGCGAGTTGATTCCCAGTCTGCTGGCCAGTCCAGCCTACGAACGCGCCCTGCTCATCGTCCGGCAACTGTTGGGCGACGACATGGCCTTCGACTTCGACATGCTGATCGACAAAGCCCCCGGCACCCAAACGCCGACGCCGTTCCACCAGGATATGGCCTACTGGGTGGACCTGCCCGACCGGCGAGCCTTGAGCTGCTGGATTGCCTTGGACGAGGCCACCGTGGACAACGGCTGTATGTGGTTCGCGCCCGGCTCCCATCGACTTCCGTTGCGGAAACATCGTTGGCGCGGCAAGAGCGGAGGTGCTCTGGAATGCGACGGGACCGAAGCCGAGTGCATGTGTGTCCCGCTCCAGCCAGGATCATGCACATTCCACGGCGGCGGCGTGGTCCACTATAGCCGCGGCAATTCCACCGCTGGCCATCGCCGGGCTTTGATTATCAACTTCCGCCCAGCAGCCATGATTCGTGTGGAACGGGAGCAGGGATTCGATCACGGCAAGGCACGCAATGTCCGCGAAAACAGGACGTGACCCGACGGCAGCAAGGCACGGCTTGCCCGTGTCGAGGGCCGCGGCGGCGGAGCAAACAGACATCTGTCGAGACGTCGCTGCAATCCGCGAGATGGCTGAAATACGGAGGCACAAATGCAGGGCCAGCCAGCTGACAACCGCACGTCGATGTTGCATTGCGAAGGCTGGTGGGAACAGGCCGAGCACGGCCGCCAGCCGATGCTGGACTTGATGATCCAGGTCGCCGGAGGCCGGATCGTCGGTTCCGGCAGCGACATGATCGGGCCGTTCACGTTCTCCGGCACGCTATCCGAGACCGGCCACGTGGCCATGATCAAGCAGTACATCGGCCAGCACACGGTGGACTACGTTGGCAGCTACGACGGCGAGGGAACCATGTGGGGCCACTGGAGAATCGCCTTCTGGTACGGCCGCTGGCTGATCACGTTCCGGCACGGGCGGTCTGAGCGGACCGATACGGCGGCAATCCAGGAACTTGTGCCAGTTGTGTGTCCGTGAAGCGAGGTTTCCGGTCCCGTGGGCCTTCCCGCAGCCCAGCACGATTCCAGCCTCCGAAAAGCATCCAATCGCCGACATGGCTCGGAAGTCGCACCGACCCGTCCGGAGCGTTCCTGGCCCGTTTTCCGGCGCGCCAGAACCGGAGGAAACGGGAACGTTTGGGTCTGGGTTGGACGTAGCGGCGGGTCCGTGGCTACGGCGTGCCTGGCAACGGGCTTTTGTGGCAATCTGGGCAAGATTCCAGCTATGGTTAGACCGACCTCAACGGAACTCGGCGTTACCGTGGGTGCAATCGGCATCTGCGGGCGGTAGACTGAGTGCCGGTGCCGATCAGACTGCTGCCTGCTTCCCTGGAGTCACCGCTATGGGACTATTCGACTGGCTGTCCAAGCCACCCAGCAGAGACGCTTTCGCCAAGATGGTGATGGACGGCATTCGCAGGGCAGGCGAGACGGGGGCCATTTCCTACGACAAGGCCGAGTTCCTGCTGGTTGCCCCGAATCAGAAGGCTTATCTCGGCAACCTCTACCACGAATTCTGCACCGTGCCGAGATCCGACCGTTCAGGGATCGTCCAGAGAACGGTCAGTCAGTGGTCGATACGCCAGGGGGTTGCGGCAGCCGCAGACCTCATCAAGGAACTGTCTCAGCAAACCAAAGGAGTCAATTGGGAGTCGGCACTGGAAAATGCGGGGGGAGATCGTGAACTGCTCGCGGAGTTGTGCCAAACAGCATTGGAAGAATTTCCACGTCTGCTCACGGGCATAAGGCGAGCCGTGGAAGAATGTGATCGTGCTTCTTTCCTCAGCAATTCGTGCGGCCTCAAAGGTTGCCTGACGATATTTGACGTTGTGGCCGCTGTGGGATTGGCCCAACAAATGAAAGACTTTGCAATGCAGTCCCAGTTTGCTGGTGCGGACGAGCTTTACCCGACACTGGAATCGGAGGTCAACCTCGTAATTGCCGCACTGCGGGAAGGGATGCCACGCATGCGAGGCCCCGGCCCTGAAAGTCCGAAGACGTAGCGTTCACCAATCCTCCGCTGAACCCGCCGGGATCGGGTCGTCTCCTTCGTCCGGTGTCCCTGGAGGAGCAAGCAGCCGAACCGTCCAGTTGTCCCGCGAATCCCGCTGGACGTAGTGCCCATCGGCCAGCATGACGATCACCGTCACCATGCCGGCAGTTCGCGTCTGGTCGTCCGCGGCAACCTCGAAGCCCGCTCGGCGCAGCTCGAAATGGACCGCGTCCTTCGCGGCTGGAAGGTTGCCGCCCGACTCCGCCATGACGCGGCGGTACGTTGTTCGGCAGACGGCGAGCAGGGCGTCGGTGTTCACGAGGTGCTCCGCGGCTAAGCCGTAGCCAAGGACTTGCGACGCTCTTGGGCTCGCCGCCGCAGTGCTTGAGCTTCGGAATGGACTGCTTCAATCCGGCGTGCCAGATCGGCCGATTGACTTTGGTCTGCTGGATCATCGATTCGCGTGTAACGTTGCACGAACATTTGCCGATCGATTGCTGTCGTTTCCAGCCAGTTGGACACCAGCACTTGATCCGTGTCGGTGGGACCATCGATAGCAGCGATAGCGATTCGAAGAACGGATTGGGCCTCCGCCAGCAGGTCCAAAGAGCGTTCGAACTCGCGTTCGTCCGGGGCTTGCTTCACGATCGACAGGATGTCGGCCACGGCGTCGAAACAACGGGCGACGTCCTCGTAGCGATTTGGCGACGTGCCGGAAAGCTGGCACATCCAGAGGAAGCAATCTTCGAGGCTTCCGGCTCTGGAGATGATGTCCTGCTCCTTCGGTGCGATCTCCGTGCGGAAATCCGCGCCTTCCGCCACAAGGCGACGGCGGGTCACGGCCCATCTTGCCCCTTCGGCCTTCAACCGACAACGAGCTTCAATAAGCGAAAAGGCGCAGTCGGTGGTCTTGCGCCAGCGGGTTGGATAGCTGATGGGTGTGGGGTCGACAGCGGGTACTGCCTGGCCCAAATTCTGTTCTGGAATGACGATTGGCGGCGGGGCCGACAGGTGGGTCTCCGGCACAACTGCCGGTGCCGGTGCTGAAACAGGCTCCTTGGTTTCGCCAGGGGAAACCACTTCAGCTGCAACTCGGACGACCGGCGGTTCCTGTGCGACCGGTTCCTGCACAGCCCCGGCCGGTTGGTCAGGAATGTTCGTGATCTCAAAGATTGCTTCGGCCATCCGCCGAAGTTGGGTTCGGAGTTGGGCGTCCTCCGACGCCAATTGCCTGAGGCGATGAATCGCAGCGTTCAGCGCCGTCATGAACGGTTCCGAGTCCATGTGCGTCTTCTCCGGTGATGTTTACTCCGCTACGAAGATGGCGAGCAACAGGTTTCAGGACGGGTAACACCTATGCGCGTCGCTTGGACTTCGGATGCCGCCTACGTGCTGTTGCACGCTACGCCGGCGGCATGGCCCGGCAATTCCGTGACTGGCTAATCCAACAACTGCCCCAGGGCTGCCAACGCTTGTTTGGCCTGCTGTACGCCGCCAAGCTCTTGAACCAGCTTCTTCGCCTTCTGCAATGCGGCGACCGAAACCATGTCGGTGGGCGCAGCGGCAGCAGCCGGTGTGGCTTCCTCACCTTTGGCGACCGCCTTCTTTCGCCGCTTTTTGATGCCCAAGTTGAACTTAATGTTGCTCACGTACTTCGGATCGATATCGACGCCCTGGGCTCGCAATGCCTCCGACACGGCGACCGGCAGGGCACCGGGATGCTCTTTCAGGTAATCCTTGACCGCCTGAGTCTTGTTCACATTCGGCTGACTGCCGGCCTCGGGTACGGATGGTTCGACGACTGGTTTCTTCGCTCTTGGCATGGTGCTTTCTCGCGTGCTGGTGTAATGGACTTTGCCCCTCGACGATTTAGTGTATTTCGGGCTGCCCCGGCAAGCAACAGACCGCAAGCCGATTCGACGCATTCGACGACGCCGAGGCCCGCGCCCATGTTGACGACGGGGTTCGCACGGGCCAAGCTGGAAACGTCAATGGATTCTACGAGGGAACGGGAGCAAAATGGTAGAAAAGGTACCAAGTGGCTTTGGGGTGTAACAAGAGGCTCGTCATGCGTTTTATCGTCGTCGGCGGTCGAAACTTCAAGGATCGTGATTTCCTGTTCACCGTGCTGGACCGGCTTCACGCCGAACACGGATTCACGCTGCTGATCCACGGCGATGCCAAGGGTGCCGACCGACTTGCAGGCGACTGGGCGAACGAACGCGGTATCCCGATCTTTGCCTGCCCGCCAGACTGGCGACGATACGGCCGCGGCGCTGGTCCCAAACGGAACCGGCAAATGCTCGCTGAGAAACCGGACTTGGTTGTTGCGTTCCCTGGTGGTTCGGGCACCTCGCACATGGTATTGATTGCGGAAGATGCCGGGGTGAAGGTGATTCGGGCTGTCGAACTTGATGCCTGAGCCTGCCCCGAAAACCCACTACCGAACGCGAAAAAGACGCCGAAGGTGATCCTTGGGATTCGGGATGTCGCCTCGTCCCAAGGAAAGCTGTCAACAGAGGTTCATGTCGATGTCTCACCAAAGCTGGCTGACCGTTGATCGGAAAGCGTTAGTCATCGTGGGTGTTTTGGCGCTGGCTTTCCTGATCCCCGTGGTCGTGTGGCAGTTCCAGGGCGCTGGGATGCGTTCGGATCTTGTCCAGACCCTGCGCACTGGCAAGGTCGGCGGACTGCCGGTTGACCTTCAAGGTAAGCGCTGGTCGGAACAAGAACTCGCGCAGGTTGAAGTCGTCGCCGTTCCGGAAAGTGCTGGAACCGAAAGGGCCATTTCCCGCGAGATATACGAGCGTGGACGCGTGCTTGTGTCGTCGCATCAATACGCGTATCAAGGAACGATCGCAGATGCCGACACGGGGATTTTGCATGTGTTCGGATTCCAACGACGGCAACCGCGCGTGTGGCGATGGGTCACGATTCACCCATCAAGTCACAAGCTGCACATCGAACGCCGCCAAGAGCAGCTCGACGAAATGTCGTGCAAGGCCAAGCCGACCTGAATGGTATCTGCCGGAGCGAAACGTGACTGACATCAAAAACCCCAAGTTACTGTGGACCAAGGGCGTCCTGTTCTTGTTGATTGGCATAGCTTCCAGCACCCTGCTGCTGTTGGAAACGCCGTCGCTCAAAGCCGGCTTGCTCTTGGTGTTGACTGTCTGGGCGTTTTGTCGCGCGTATTACTTCGCATTCTACGTCATCGAGCACTACGCTGATCCAAACTACCGATTTGCCGGGCTGATTTCGTTCATCCGCTATGCGGTTCGGCGTCGTCCCCAAGACTTATTTGCCGATCAAGTCACCCAAAACGCTACGAGGTGTTCAATGCAAAAACTGGTTACCATCGGCTTCAACGCCTGGGATGGATTGTCGTTTGGGAAGGCCCCGAAAAAGATGGAGCACGGGGAAATCGAGGAACATTTACAGGATCTGCTGGCCGATGGCTGGCGCGTAATCTCGATGGCCCCTGTCGGCACGAGCGGTGGCGACGGCCGGACGTCGGGATGGTTGGCTGTCCTTCTTGAAAAGACGCCGGTGACCGCCGAAATCGTCGAGGAGGGGCCACCATCGCTGACGACGCCATGAAAATCCCCATCGACAACGTGGCCACCATCGACCTCGACGCCCCAGTATTGCCGGCCTACGAAGCGAAGTAACGGGGCGTCACACGCTGGTTCGAGTGGTGCAAGCACTGCGGCGAATGGTATGACCACGGCCCGGCCGAAGGGCACCGCGAGGCACATTGCCGCAAACAGAGCAGCCCGTACTGGAAAACGGGCTACAACTTGGCGTATGCTGGGAAGTGGCGGGACAGGTCGAGGACTCGCGATGGATGAACGCAAAGCACGAGATTTTCTTCAGAAATTGATCGACGGCTGCGGCCGAACGATCCGAGACGTGGAATCGCGGTGCGGGGCAAGACCGGACCAACCGCCGATCGACGTTGAATGGTTCCGCGTCATGCGGGCCAAAGCGCGGGGCTGCTTGCAGGCTCTGGATGCTGGCGATCAGGGAGAATTCCAGGCACTGATCGGCGACATCGCGGCTGCAAAGGACGCACCGCTCTGGCCGTCGATGGCGAGTGCCCTTGGTTTGCGGCCGTCCGACGACTGGTTGAACGATGACACCGTTACTGCGTCGAGTCCTGCTGGCGGCGTCCAGCAGACCCTGATCCACTTCGACGAATTGGCGAAGGGCTGGGTGTACGTCCACGCCGAAACAGCGCCCCCGGACCCGTCGAGACTGCCGTACATACTGAACGACGCCATCTGCCGTTGGCTGAAGCAGAACCCGACGCTACGGGTTCGCACGACGCTGCCGATTGTCGCGAGCGGGAACACGGTGGCGACTCACGTGTTCTTTGATTGAGACGAAATGTGGGATGCCTGTGTCCGGAATGTCCATGAGGGTCACCGAACCGTTGCCGACCCGCCGTCACGTTCCGGACTTTCTCGACCAGAGCTCAAGGCTTCACTGGATTGCCGATTTTTAGGTCGACTTAACCACTGCCGCAAGCAATCGCAGATTGTAGCTTGGGTGGGCGCGACCTGTGCAGGTTGCGCACCTCCCGATTCCTGCTTGGGTGAGTTTCATTTGAGTGCCCAACGACTACACCCAAGCCCGCAACGGCAGTCGGCCAAACTGTGGCGAGATACACCACCCGATCGCGACCGGGCTGAGGCGGAAGTGCCCGACGGCCGTCAGACCCAAGCAGGCTGGCGGCTTCTCCGAAGACCGACACATCGGGGAATCCCAAACCAACCTACGGACATTAGTCACTTGCCAAAGACGGGTGGCTCGCGTGGTTCTACGCAAGTCTCGCCAACCTGCGTCGGCGTGCCGGAGCGAGGCGTCCGCCCGCCCGCCGCAAACGCTTCCCTTTTGGCTTCCTTGCCAGTCCAGTTCGCATCAGGCCTGGAAGCCTGTGCGGCCTCTTTCGTCCAATGAAAGGCCAGTCACGCCAGGTGGGATTTCCTGTCGCTCCCAGGCGAGTTTCAGTCAGGCCGGCGTATCCAACCGCTCTCTCGGACAGATTTCCGCTTTTCCACTCCCCACGTTGCGTTTTGGCGGGTTGGGCGGGAGAATGGTCGTAGCGGTCTTCGCATGTCCACGGTACATGGCGAACCAGAGGACATGCGATGGTGCCGTGCCGACGATCCTGGCGGGAACGGCCCGAATTGTGAGTGACGAGAAAGCCATATCGGTCGTGGATTGGCTTAGCAGTTAGCCCGCCGCCTTGGTCGTCCGATACCTCGTAGTCCCGGCCAAATGAGACAAGAAATAGGACGGTGACCGTTATGGGAGTACCCGAACTTACGTCACTGCTCGCGCGGATGACTGACTTCCTCGGTGAAGATTCACACACCGTTGACCTATTCCGAACCTACGGTGAGCAGCCCCCTACAGACGCAAGAAACACTCGCGACAGCATCGAACATCTAGTCAGGCGTGCCTCACCACACGTGCTTGTCGCGGTTCTGCTTGATCACGCACTAACTTCCCACCATACGAGGGGCCTTACGCGGCGGGCACTCGACCTCTTATCGGATGCCACTCAGCAAATACAAGGGGCGGCGACTGAGGAAGATGCATGCACCCTAGCAGTGCTCCACCTTGATCGATTCGGCTACCCTGAGTGCATCTTCTCCTTTCTCCAGTCTCAGGGCAGAGATCAGTTTCTGGTCGGTGATACGCGATTTGCACCGACGGAAAGGTGCCGACAGATTGCCATGAATACGCGGCATACCATCGACGCGTGTGGCGGCGATCTAGATCTACTTCCGGCTGTCCTAAAGGCAAAGAGTCCCAGATTCATCATCGACTCCACAATAGAACCGGGACCTGATCATGAGCTTTGCCGAGTGCTGCGTTTCACATCGCAATACGTTGTGCCGTTGCTGACCAATTCGATGGACATCGGAACGATACAGATCGACATGGGGCAGACGCTGCACTGCCCAGCTGAGGAGTGTCGTATGATCGACGCGCTGGCGGCAAGCCTTTCCCTTGCTATCGATCGTCATCGTACACAATTGCGTCTTGCTCACTTGACCCACGAGTTTCTCAGTAACATCGGACTGATTAGTTTCGCGTCGAACGCCGCAAGCCTAGTTCACGACCTAAACCATTCTATGACGGACTACCTTTTTAAGCTCAACGCAGCGAAGTCGAGCCCCGAACTCCGGCGCAATAAGACCTGCCTCGATTTCCTGCAACTCACCACGACATTCGTCAAACATTGGTACGATTTGCTTCGCGAGAACCTTGCGAGCTTCCGCTCAGTCGACAACCAGTCAAATGTGCAAGTTGCGGACATTGTCCATGAGGTCATCGTTACTTGGCAGAAGAAGGCAAACACGCGAAACTGTCGGCTTCGCAGTCAGGTTGAGCAGTCAGATCTCGCCGTACATGGAAGCCCGAGCGCATTAAGGGAAATGCTGACCGCACTTATCGTTAATGCAATTGAGGCAAATGCGCGAAACGTCATCGTCACGGTATCTGGTCCCGAAGGCTCGCCGAAGTCGCAGCTTACTCGACCTGAGGTTGCCATTATGGTTAGCGATGATGGCGATGGAATCCCGCCAGAAGGTCGAACGGACTTTATTCGGTCCGGTCGGACTACAAAGGGAAGTCGCAGCCACGGCATTGGCCTTACGATTGTCGAATTGCTCTCAAGACAATTGGGCGGCCGACTTGAGTTGACTTCCCCTGGTCGCAGCGGCGGTGAAAAGGAGACGGTCTTTGTAATATGGGTACCGCTTGCACGTTAGGCGGAGGACGTCCTGATGGATGACACGAGTATTATGCAACGCAAGGAGCAAGAAGCTAACGCCAGACCCGAACCGATCCGCGTTGTGACAGTTGATGATGAGCCGCAGATCATCAGCCAGATCATGCGGCTGTTCGGTCCGAGCGGGTCCTTGAGCTTCCAGCACTTTCTTCGCCTCGATGATCTATTGTCTGCCGACTTGCGTCGCGTCGACCTCTGCATCGCCGACTTATTTTTTGGAGAGACGTTTCTTGGAGGACGGCTCGTCCAGTCTCTTAAGGTCAGGTGGCCTGCCGCGCAAATAATTATTCTTTCAAATTTTGTAGAAATGCTGGGGCCTCATGTTACAGAGATGGTGTTTTCGTGTATAGCCAAGCCCGAGTTTGCACTTCAACCGTCGGTGCTCAGGTCGGCCGTTATCGGGGCAATTCGTTCTTCGAAAATGATCAACGCGGACTCTGCTTCGTTAGCAATTGATTCGATTATTAGAACAGAATCTGGGGATTTCGCTCAAAACGATGAGATCGACCTTATACTACACGGAAGGATTTGTTATCCTTTTCGATCGCCTCGGAAGATAATCTATGGGGAGGGGCGTTTTGGTATCGAGGGTGTGCCTGAGATTATCGGCGAGGGAGAGACGTATGCCGACGCAAAGGTCTCATTTATAAGGCGATTTCATGAACAGTTTGTTCGGTTTCAAGTTGCTGAGTTTCAGGAGCCCGCCCGCCTGCCTGCTCCGCTTTGGCTGGAAATGCGAGAGCTTGTTGACGAAAAGGAGTACGAGAGACTTCGCACCACGGTGGTGCCCCGTGAAGTTGGCCAGCTAGTGGCTATTGATAACAACGGCAGGAGGAGGATTCAGTGGTCTTGCGGTCCGCATAAGGGCGAGGTCGTCGAGGTGGAAGTTGAAGAGTGGCCAAATGATCTGGTAACCATGGAGGTGGGGCGATATTTCGGCGGATCGGTCGTGCGTCGTTTCGCATCAGGTGAGTTCCTGCGTCTCCTTCATGGAGAGCCGATCTTGACGCCGGCGTCGGCGTTGCATTCGGAGGGGGAGGATAAGACTTAGAGGTGAGTATGCTGACCGACAGCGGCGGACAATCGCATAGGCGGTGGCGTCTCTGTGATCAACATAGAATGTACAATGGACCGGCGGTGGGGAACCGGGGGGCCGCCGGATGAACCTGCTCTTCTAGTCCGCCGCGGAAGGAGGGGCTCAACTCGGCGATTCCCTGAGATTCTGGCTTCGGGTGCCGGGTCCCGACTAAGTCGCTGGCAAGCTTTTCGCCGGGGCATCTGCGGCCACGCGGAAGCCCTGCACCCCGTTGCGGTAGTCCGGCTTTAGGCCGGCGCGGAACGTCGACCGGCAATACTCGGCGCTGAGGGTCCAACTGCCTCCACAGAGTACGCGGTTCGCTTCATCGCAATCAGCGCACCACTCCCAAACGTTGCCAGCCATATCCTCCAATTCAAAGGGGACGGACTTGGAACGTGGGAAGATACCCACGGCGGACGTGCATCTGAGGCCAGATTCCCAGCTGTTGCAGACGGCATTCTGCCAGTCGTCGCCCCATGGATATATGTATCCGTTCGGGCCCCGCGCCGCAATTTCCCACTCAACAGCAGTGGGCAGTCGGCCGCCAGCCCAGCGGCAAAAGGCGTCTGCCTCCCACCACGAAACACCAACGACCGGCTGACTGGGCGAACTTAAGTCGGGATTGGAAGAAGACGCAGCCGTTGTGACTGGGTGGTCGTGTAACCAACGCCAACCTCCGTCTGACCAGAGTTCGGGTCTAGCGTATCCACCTTCGTCAACAAACTTCGCGTATTGAGAGTTGGTCACAAGATAGCGGGAGAGCCAGAACGGTTCTTGAGTTGTTAAGAGTCTCCTTTCGTTTCCAAGGTAGTATTCGCCTGGCGGGATTCGTATGTAGCCGGCGTGCTTGTCTGGGTTTGCGCCCAGGCGCAGATCCAGCACGATTCGAGGATCACCCAGACGCCCCAGCGCGACCGCGAGCGCATGGCGATCCTGGACAGTTGCCTCTTTTTCGATGGTCTGAAACAGGTCCTGATTCCGCCAGTATTCCTTCAGCAGTGTTTCCAACTCTCGTTTTCCCGTTGGCGAGAACAGGCAAACCTCTTCGAGCACATTGAACCACGGACCGTGGAATCTTGGGGGCGATCCCAGCCAGGTCATGAGGGCATGCTGCAGGATCTTTCTCTTGTCCTCTGCGCTGATTTCAAGATTGTCGCGCACGGCTCGTGCTAAGGTCAACCAGCCTGATGCTCTAGAATCTTGTTCCAGGCCTGCCAGCAGGGTACGGATTATGGCGTCGAACACCACATCGCCGCCACCACCTGGAAGTCGCAGGATGATATAGAGCCGCAGAAGGAGGACCTCCTCCCAGACCGATTGGCCGAGGTGCGTTAGGAAGAACCTGCACTGCTCGTCTTCGTTTACCGCACTACACGTAAACACCCAAGCAGCCAAGTACTCCTGGAAGGACAGATGGATGAATGACAGCTGCCCACCACCTTTGTCGATCAATAGGCCGGTGCGCTCGCTGACATAGCCCAGGAAGTGTTCCATCTCCTCACGTGCCTCAGCCGGCTCTATGCCAGGTCGAGTACGTCGCGAACGATCGAAATGACGCTTGGCTAGACAGTCTAGTGCATCGCGACGGCGGATTAGTCCGCGACCCTCGTCTTCTGCCGTCGCTTGGTTGAGTTCCTGCGCCCGCATGGCAAGGTGGGCCAAGTAGTCCTTTTGCGTCGCGACGTGAAGCCCGAGTCTCTGGAAAGGGTGCGATTCGGCGACGTCGCCGGTAGGCGATCCGCCTTCACGTTTAGCGTCCTGCCAAGTTTTTAGGAGCATCTGGATGCACTGCTCGTATAGCTCGGCACGGTCTTGGGGCAGCGAACGCTGTCCATGATGGATGAATGCCATCAGGGTGAGTAAGAGTGGATTGCCGGCGAGCCGTTGAACACTGGGACTGTGATGGACTGCGTGCCGGAGAAAGCCTATGCGTTCTTGCCGCTCACGTAGGTTATCGGGAGTTTGAATCGTGTACCAGCGTTCGATGAACTCATCGACTTGGGAAGGGGTGAGGCGACCTACGCGGTAGTGCGCAAAGGTAGTCTTTGGAAGGCGCGTGTCGCGGGTATAGCTATAGATTCGAGAGGTTACTAGAATCGGGCAGCTGGGGAAGTCTGCCTGGAACGTCTGAATGGCGGTAGAGAGGCGGACGCGACTTGCGTCATCGCCTGATTCGTCAAGCCCGTCGAATAATACGATCGTTTCACCCATGCGCAACGCGGCTTCAAAGAATGCTCGATGCGCGTGGGGTAGATTGAGATCGCTGCGAGCGCGGCTTGTAAGGTATTCCAGGAAATCCAGATCGGTTCTGTCTTTCCTTAATCGTAGATAATCGCGGAGGGGAACGAATAGCGGCACAATGTCCGACGGCGGGCTAAATCCCGCTAACTCAGCTGCATTGCAGAATAGTAGGGCCACGAAAGCGAGGACGGTTGTCTTGCCAATGCCTGGATCGCCCAGTAGCACGAAATTGCGGTGTGCGTGGAGCAGTTCAGCCAGGGATAGATCCGGGTCGGGTTCTTCATCGGCCAGAAACGTCTGAGGAACAAATATCGTCCGAAGAGGAATTTCTGCTGTGGAGTCGCGTTCGCGAAGGGTTTCAGGCGGTAAGCCGATAGTACGCAAGCGTTGGTGGGCGATGGCGGCCTTTCGGCGATAATCAGCGGCGAACTGCTTGAAATCGTGACCGTCATACTTATCTAGGGACGGCTTCGCCTCATGTGGGTAGTAGCGGGCGAACAGCGCCGGACAGTACTCTCGTAGAAGCCACTCGATTCGGTCTTGTCCCCAGGAATGCAGGGTAAGGTCCATGCGTGGCTTCTGGCTCAGAAACCAATTTTTTTCGGCAGGTGTGAGCTCATGGGGAGTAACAAGGACCCAATGGCGGATCTCGCGGTTTCTGGCGGCACGCTCTAACGAGTCTGTGATCTGTCTGGACTTGCTCCCCTTGTGAACTTGGCCCCAAAGCCACTTAAACTGAAAGGCCACTGGGCCTTCAAGTCCCGGCACGTTACCCTTGCGTACGAGCCCGTCGATTCCTTGGTCACCCCCGGCATTACCATTTGGTTCGTACATGAATCCCTGCCGATTGGCGTAGCAGAGTAGAAGCTGGTTCATCAGCCGCTCGAACTCGTGGCCGCCGGCGGCTCCCTCGGCAATTAGGCTTGTAAGGGGGGGCAGGCTTGGCATGATTGAGATGAATTGGGTGTTGTTGTGGTGGAGCGTTATGGCGCAAGAGGATTCTACCCGAGGCGCCGGCGGTATTCAAACACTATCACGCCGTAGATAGTTCCGCTCGGCGATTCCGACGTTAGTGGACGCGGGAGCCTGAGGCGGCACATTTCCACGAAGGAAAGGCCATTCTCGTGGTCGAGAATACCTGTTGCGAAATCGGTCGGATGTGGCCCAGTCGGGGCATCCCGCCAGCCTGGCTCGGCAGATCCCGGCACTCAAATTGCGTTTTGCCGCATTTTCGTTGGAACCGGCCACTTGCACACGGAAACGGGTACCGTCGCCAGAGTGGGGCGCCACCCAGCCATGTGTTCTTGGCCACGGGAGACCCACCAATACTTGGGCCAGCACTAAGCGTTCCCTTCGGCCCCGACACAGCCCCCAGGCGGCAGTGGCCGCTGGGAGCCTAGCGGGGCACTTATCCACCGAGGAAAGGCCATCCCCTTGGTCAGGAATCCCTGTCGCGTCCTTGGCCGGTCCCGCTCGGGCTACAGCATCCCGCCGCTTTGCCCGACAGATCCTGCGCTCCCCAAGTTGCGTTTTGGCGGGTTGGGCGGCAGAATGGTCGTCGCTGGCATACAACACGGCAAGGCCCTGCTGGCCAAGCGGGTGCCTACGATCCTGCCGATGCTGCCGGGGTCCCTTCGTTCGCGATCAACACGCATTTGCGGCTCGCCGGGCCGGCTTGATCCCGGCCAACCGTTGATGGCGGCGCGGCCATTTCGCTCGCCGGAGCGAGTGATCGGTGACGTGGGGCTGTTCGATTCGGCGAGGCCCGGCCGCATGGGTGGCGATCAAGCCATCACCTGCCCGTTGGCGCGGCTGACGGGGTATTGGTTCGGAGCTGTCAGCCCCAGCTTGTTGCGCGTGTCGGTCGCCCCTGCCTCGGCAACGAAACGGCGGTTGCCGACTTGCTTGGGTCACATCCACCTCGGGCACTTGTGTTTCCTAAATAATCTGGGGAGTTCGGCACCACCACCTGCCGAGAAAACTGGCCGCAGTTGCGCGCTTGGGTCTCCATGACCTGAGTAGGAATCGGTAAGCCCGTTGCGCGCACAGGAGGCGCACACCTGCGTAGTATGGGGACATTCGCGTTCGTCGACCGGAATCGGCCGAACCGGCCTGTGGCGGGCCTATCAGAGGACCGAGCCCGTAGATCGGCCACCTACGCATTAGCCTGACAAGAATGGCCGATTCACTGATTTCATTCGCTATTGGCTGTCCAACGGTTTCTCCGGGTGCTTTCACCGGATCGCGGCTAAACCGCGCAGAGCATCGTCCACTGGCGCCGTTGCGCCCCTCGAAGGCGACGTACCAGGCTTGCTCGCAATCGCGAGGCGTGCGAGATTGGAACAGATGTGGTGCATGTTTGGACCGACTGACGGGCTGCCGGATATTTCACCCGCCACACATCCCGCAAGCCTTGCCCTCTTTCGGTCCGCACGGCCGTCCGCGCTTTGTCTTGCCCCAATTCTCGCACGTGCTGTTGTGCCTGACACCGGTTGTCGTGTTCAGCCAGTGCTTGCCGTCTGCGGGGGGCGTGAACGCTGGTCCTTCGCTCTTGCCTTTCGGTTGCTTGGCTCGCCAATGCCAAGGTGCCACCGGCGAAGGATCGGCCCACAAGCCCCTACGCTCCCGCTTGGCAGCGATTTCCGCGTCGGCGAGAAGCTCGTCATCCGAGTAGCGCTTGTAGTGCCATGCGAGCCCCTGGGCAACGAGTGCCAAGTTCACGTCGCTCCGTTCGTCGTCTTCGCCAACGTACACCCTGCCAAGCGTCCGGCCGTAGCGGTCCTGGCCAATCGACCAGACTTTGACCGTCTGCTGGAAAACCAACTCGGACAATGCCTGCTTCGCCCGTGTACCCCAGGGCTGGCCAGCTTCTGGACAGTCGATGCCTTCCAAACGCACGCGGATTTCTTTTGGGGCGTCCTTCTCATCGACCAGCAAAGTCAGCGTATCGCCGTCGGCTACACGAATGACCTTGCCAATTAACCAGTCCGTTTTCACGTCCTGCTCGGGGATCGCGGGCCACTCTTCGGCATCCGCGGCGTCGTTACGTTCCATCAGGGGCGTGTCGAGCGTGGGCGATGGCTCGGTGTCTACGAGTGTCGTCCAGTCGCGTTGGCAGCCGGCGAGGACGAGAATCGCGAGACAGGTGAGCAGGATTCGCCGCATGAGCGTGGGCTTCCATAATTCCGGGATACGACGCAAGCAATGGCATTGTAGCACATCACTGCCCTGACGGTTTCCGCAAGACGGTTTTGCCGGATCTAAAAGACAAAGCGACACCCGCCGGGCATTGGCCTGCCGATCCGACACTGATGAGACGCACAGCACACGGAACGCGCGCCCATCGCTCCAATCCTCGGAAACAAAGTGAGCCTGCGCACGCTGGCTGCCAGACGCTTGTCACAATGAGCCTCGCGGAGGATACTGAACGCATTCGAAGACAGATCCACCTAGGGCACGAGATCGTGCGTTCCGATTGTGCGAGGAAACTGAGCACCATGACTTGTTCACGAACCCTGCGTAACTGGCTTCTGCTGGCGATCATTGCCGTCGCGATCACGGCGTCCGTGTCGAACGCTGTCAGCGCAGAACCGGCAGCGCAACGTCCCAACATTCTGTTCATCATGACGGATCAGCAGCATGCCGGCATGCTGAGTTGCGCGGGAAACTCGTCTTTGAAAACTCCGGCGATGGACAGATTGGCGCGTTGCGGGATTCGCTTCGAGAGGGCTTACGTCGCCAATCCTGTCTGCGTGCCGAGTCGGATCAGCATGGCCACCGGCGTAATGCCCGGACGCTTGGGCGTTTTTAACAACGGCATGCTGGCCAGATTCCCGGATGAAGTCAAGCGCAATTCGCTGGGACTACTGATCCAGCGAGCGGGCTACGATACGTTCTACGGCGGCAAGGTCCACATGGCCCCGGAGCTGAACCCGTCGAATGCCGGTTACGCCACCGTCGTCCGAGATCAACGAGAAGCATTGCCGGACGCCTGCATCGAATTCATCCAGCAGAAACGCGATCGGCCCTTCTTCGCCGTGGCTTCGTTTATCAACCCGCACGACATTTGCTACGTCCACGCTGCCCATCTCGGTGAAGCCCCGAAAGCCATGCGACACGTGGAAGAATTGTATCGCCAAGCATCCGCTATGCCGCTTGACCAATTGCCACCGCTGCCAGCCAATTACGCGATCCCGGTAAACGAGCCCGATGCAATCGACGCCCACCTGAATCCCAAGGCAGTCACACCCGCGATAACGATGCGCAAGACCTACGACGAACGCCAGTGGCGCATCTTTCGCTGGATCTACTGCCGCTTGACCGAGCAAGTCGACGCGCACATCGGTCGGCTTCTCGATGCGGTTCAGGATGCAGGGCTTGAGGAAACCACGCTGATTCTGTTCACCAGCGATCATGGCGACATGGATGCCAGCCACCGTTTGGCGTCGAAGGGGTTGTTCTACGAGCAGTCCGTGCGAGTGCCTTTGCTGATGCAATACAAGGGCGTTATCCCGCCGGGGCAGGTTAACACCAAGCATCTGGTTGCGACGGGGTTGGATATTCTTCCCACGCTGTGCGACTACGCGGGAGCGGATGTGCCGGAGGCGCTGTTGGGACGCAGCCTGCGGGCGATCGCCGAAGGCCGAGATGTCGATGATTGGCGGACTTTCGTCGTCTCCGAGAACTCCTGGGGCCGCATGATTTGCAGCCAGCGATTCAAGTACTGCATCTACGATTCGGACGGCTTCCGCGAGTCACTGGTAGACATGGAAGATGATCCAGGCGAGTTGATCAACTTGGCCAGGACGCCGGAGTTTCACGATACGCTGTTGGCGCATCGGCGATTCCTCCAACAGTGGATCAAGGCGTCCAACGACACGGAGGCAGAGGCATTCGCATTGCCCGTGCCGACTAAGGCTCGGTGACGGCTACGCTTGAGCGTCTGCCCGAGCAGCTGGTTGCATCTGCCATCTCATCGTGCTACGGTTCAGTCAATCCAGCCGTAACGCAGACCCCGTAACGTAGACCAACCCAATCCGATACACGCCCGGAGGAACCCCAATGAACCGGCCGCATCTTCTCGTCTTGTTGATCGTTGCTTGCTTCCTGCCTGCTCCGCTGCCGGCTGGCGACTGGCCCCAGTTCCGATACGATGCCGGCCGCACTGCGGCATCGCCACACGAGCTACCCGCCGAACTCCATCTTCGCTGGACTCGCACGCTGCCGGCGCCGAAGCCGGCATTTCCCCTGGAAGTCCGCCTGGCCTACGACGGCTCCTACGAGCCGGTAGTGGTCGGCAGCACGATGTTCGTCCCGTCGATGGTCAACGACACGGTTACAGCGTTGGACACCGACACGGGGGCCGAACGATGGCGGTTCATCACCGGTGGGCCTGTGCGCTTCGCGCCCGTCGCTTGGGAAGGCAAAGTCTACTTCGTCTCCGACGACGGTTACTTGTACTGCCTGAATGACGATGGTTCGCTGCGTTGGAAATTCCGTGGATTGCCTGACGACCGGCGCGACCGGAAGGTGCTGGGGCATGGACGGTTGATCTCGTTGTGGCCTGCTCGCGGCGGTCCCGTGTTGGCCGACGGCGTGATCTATTTCGCCGCGGGCGTGTGGCCCACGGAGGGCGTGTTCGTCCACGCCGTGGATGCCGAGTCGGGCGAGGCCGTCTGGTCAAACACGAAGAGCGACCGAATCCCGGCAAGCAACTGGGATCATGGCATCGGGTGTGATGCTGGCTTGACACCCCAGGGTTATCTGGCGATCGTCGGCGACAGGCTGGTAGTCCCGTGCGGCACGCAACTGCCGGCTTTCCTGGACCTGAAGACAGGAGATCTCCAAACCTACACGACGGGCTGGGGCGGGCGTTTGGGACTGCCAAAAGGTTGCTGGTTCGTCGCCGGCGTCGGCAAGTACCTCAGCCACGCGGGCGATCTGTACGATATTACCCGACCCAACGAAGAGCGCCTCGCGAAGACCAAGCCGGGTGAGACGGATTACAAACCCAATCTGTACCCCGGTGGATGGACGCGTCTGGACATCGAACGCGCCAACCAGCGCGAACTCGACCGCTTTCGCCAGCCGGTGATGACGCCCGATGTCATGTACGAGAGCGACAGCAGCATCGTGGCCCGAGATTTAACGGCGTACACGATTCAAGAAAGAACCAAGGACAACATCCCGGCGCACCGCACCAAGGACGAGGTGCCGGACAGTTTTGGCGGCGTCATTCGTCAGATTTGGGAACTGCCGTCGCAGCTTACCCTGCACATCAAGGCGGGCAACAGGTTGTACGCCAGCGGTCCGGGCGTCGTCGAAGCGATCGACACGGCTGGCGCAGAACCGAAGACCGTCTGGCGAGCGGAGATCGAGGGCACGCCGACGCGAATGCTGGCAGCCGACGAGAAACTGTTCGTCGTGACGGCCGAGGGTTCGATACTGGCCTTTGCAGCTCCAGCATCTGGCGACGCGATCAAACACGTGGCGTCCATACCCTCGCCGGCTTCGACCGACGAGTGGACGCAGAAAGCCAGCGTCATCCTGGAAGCCACGGGCGTTCGGGACGGTTACGCCCTGGTGCTGGGTATCGACACGGGCCGCCTGGTGGAAGAACTTGTGCGGCAGTCGGAGTTGCACGTGATCGCCGTGGATGGCGACGAAGGCAAGGTTGCCGCTCTTCGCGAACGGCTCTACCTCGCGGGGCTGTACGGCACGCGGGCGAGCGCGCTGGTCGGAAATCCCGTGACGTATCCGTTCCCGCCGTACATGGCCAATCTCGTGGTTTCGGAAACGCCCGATCGCTTAGAACAGGCCGAAGAACAATCGTTGGCGGAATCCGTGTTCCATACGCTACGTCCGTACGGCGGTGTCGCCTTTGCATGGGGTTCGCTGGCAGATCGCAGCCGGATCGAAGAGATTGTCAAAGCCCCGGCGTTTCCCGGTGCAAGCGTTCGCCAAGTTGGCGACTTCGTGCTGCTGGCCCGCTCAGGTCCGCTGCCGGGAGCGGCGGACTGGTCACACGCGGAGGCCGATGCAGCCAGCACGGGAGCGTCGTCAGATGAACTTCGCTCGCCCACGTCCGTGCTGTGGTTCGATGCGTCGCAGCGGTGGCACAAGTTTCCGGGGCAAAACCAAGTTCGCGTGGTCGCGGGTCGTCTCGTCCTCCTCGAACAGGGTCTGTTGCGGGCATCGGATGTGTACACGGGCCGCAGGCTGTGGGAGGTCGAGTTATCCGACGAAGCCCTTGACCGGCGGGGCATTCGTTACACGCGACATCGCGAATGGGGGCCTCGTCCCAGCCTGTCACCGACAACGGAGCTGGTCGCCGTCGAGGACGCGATTTACGTGGGCAACGGTACGAGTTGTTTGATGTTTGATCCGGCCACGGGTAAACCGACTGGGCACATCGGTCTTCCCGAAGACCTCGCCACGCCTTGGGCCAACCTTCGCGTCTGCGACGATTATCTGGTGGGCACCAGTGGCCAGCACGTGCTGTGCATACATCGCCGCACAGGTAAGCTGGTTTGGCGGGTCGAGGCGGCGCGTAGTTCGCTGTACCTTGCCGTGGGCGGAAACAAGGTGTTCTGTACCGAGCTTGTCAACCCACAGCGGGGCGAAGACGAGACGCGCGATGGCAGCATGTTCGCGTTGAATCTCGCGACTGGGGAACGTCTGTGGCAAAGGCCGGGCGGTGCCAGAATGCGGTATAGCCCGTCGCTTGACATCGTAGTGACACCCGCAGCTTTCTATCGCGGCAGCGACGGTGAATTCGTGCCGCAGCAGGCCAATGCGTCGCCGACGCGGCTGGTTGTCACGGGAGGCGGTTTGCCGAAGACGGGGCTGCCGGGGTTGATTGCCGGCAACAGATTAGTCACAGGGAGTGATGAGACGTTGCAGGTTTACGACCTTCCAACGGCCGAACGGGTTGGCGAAACGCTGAAGTGGGTTCGCCGTGGCTGTACCGGCACGCGGGCGAGCACGCATCTGCTGACGACACGCTACAAAGGCAATTCGGCCTGGATTGATCTGGCTAGCCGCGAAATCACACCGTTTCTGGGAATCCGTCCGGCTTGCTCAATCAACAACAACCTGTACCCGGCCAACGGCGTGCTGAACATTCCGAGCCTCACGGCAGGGTGTACCTGCAACTACGCGCCCGTCTCGATGGCCTGCGTACCGGCTGACGTTGTCGAGGATAGCGGTGCGAAATGAAGCGCCGCCCGTAATCAAGAAACGTGACGGACGCCGAAGTTCTCGGGGGCGCAATGGATGATTCGTGGTTGCCGCCCGCGTGGTGCTCCAAGGCCCACTCGAGGATTTCGTCGCCATGTGTTGACAAGCATGGGTTTAGATTATTCCAATCATTTTTCGGGCGAGCCGTGGATAGTCAACTAATCCTGCCCCTTTCGCGGCCACGATGCCTCGTGATTACCGGTTTTGGTCAAGCAATGGTCAGACGTCATGGATAAATCCCCGGATCTGCCTGAGCTGTCGAAGACAGCTCTGCAAAAAATCGGAAGAAACATCCTTAATCTCCAAAGGATGGAAGGAATGTTGAAAACACTGGTTTCGCACAGCGAAATTTCCGGTACTTTTAGCGAGTTTCCGGAGCGAGCTAACCAACTGCGCGAATCGGCATCAAAGAAAACTATGGGCAACCTCGTCGGCGAATTCTTCAAGAGAGTTCATTCCGAATCATTCGAGCCTGAGATGCCGGAAGATCAAGAAGGGGCATGTATTTCTTTTGGCTTTCGGATTGGGTGTAGCGACGACTTCACTGAGGCGTTCAAGGAATCGCTTGCCTTGCTGGTTAAAGAGCGTAATCAACTGATTCATCAGAAGCTGTTGTCTTTCAATCTACACTCAGCTGACTCATGCCGAGAGCTGATAGCAAGCCTCGATGATCAAAATCTTCGACTAAAACCTGCGTATGAGGTTCTTCATGGACACGTAAAAGGTCTGGCAGATCTGGCAGCAATGATGGGTGAGGTTCTGCGCAAAGTCGAAGACTTTGAAGAGAAGTCTAGTGACGCCTAACGAAGGATGCAGCAGAGCAGAAACCCCACATGAACGTGCGGGAGCACTTTCTGGCACGCGACACGGGCAAACGCAGGTCAAGGGACTGGCTCACCCCGCCATCGCCACCGGCATCAGGACATCCGCCGCTGGTCCCAGCCGCACGTTCTGACAACGCTCCAGGTAGAACTGCCGGGGCTCTTCGCGGCTCAGGCACAACGCCAAAAAACGGTTTGGGCCCAGAAACCGGATGGGGCTGACGACGCGGTGAGTTTTCGCCCCCTTAGCGTCGCAGTAGTCGAATTCAACAACCAGATCGTCCGGCTGATGCATGGCTCTGGAAATCAGCTGACGCATGTCCGGTTCCTCCTTCGTGTAATCGGTGACTCACTGCCAGAATCATCGGGCCTGCCGTGACACGGTTGGTCAATTGGCTTCGGAAAACCCGTAATGCCGTCCGGAAACGCCGTCGACGCCCGGAGTCGCGGATGGCGGCCGGCCACAGCGACCCAGCGACGAACTCGGACGTGACCAATCGTGTCACCGCGCCGGCGAGGATTTCGGTGTGGAGGAAAGCAACTGGTCCCAGAACACGGAAAGGGCTGAACGATGCCGAAATACTACGTCGAATCCGGCTGGGTGCGGATGATCTTGGATGCCACGAACGCCGAACGGGCGGCCGTCAAAGTGTGTCAGCGGTGCCGTGAAAGGCAAGCCGCAATTTACGCCGACGCACGGCCGGGGACGTACCGGGACGCGGAAGCCGTGGATTGGCAACTTGCGGACGAAATCACGGTGAACGAGATCGGCTTCGGCGGAACGGACGGCGAGACGTTCGACACGTTCGAGATCGCTGCCGAATTGCAGGGCTACGCCTTCACGGGGCAGTTTAGCGAATCTGGTGTCGCCTGACGTGGCCCCGCCCGCTGCGGGTCTTGGCCGCGTAAACGTCGATAGGCCAGCGCCCGATCTTGCCTTGTGCGCCCAGTTGTCACACACGCCACGACGAGCGCGGACGCACGCAAAGCGGTCTGGGCGACCTGGGCGCCATGTTCTGCGTGGAAGGCGTTCCTGCGTCGGCGGGGCAGTTCTGGACACCGCGTTCCCGACACCGCGTTCTGGACACCGTGTCGGACACCGCGTTGCATGCGGCAGATGGTATTGCTACGCTCGAACCGGCGGCGATGGCTGCGTGAACCGATCGGCACCGCCGACATAGGCATGATTTCGACGGAAATCCATGTGGCCTCGCCAAATCAGCCTGTTTGGGGATGTACTCAATCTCGGCAGGAGAGAAGACCATGAATAACACGTGCGATCGCAGAAGTTTCGTAAAGGCGGCTGCCGCTACGGGGGCGGCGTGGACCATAGGGCAGACATGCTTCGCTGCGCATGCTGCCGACGTGAAGACTTCGCCGATGAGCAATGTTCGGATCGGACTGGTGGGCATCGGTAGCCGCGGCACCCTGCTGCTGAGCGTCTTGCTGGATTTGCAAGGGGTTGAAGTCAAGGCGGTCTGCGACATCATCCCGGAGCGTGTCGCCAAGGCACAGGAGATGGTGACCGCCGCTAAGCAGCCTGAACCGACCGCTTACTCGCGTGGCGAGACGGATTTCCAACGCCTTTGCGAGACTGAGGAATTGGACTTGGTGATCAACGCAACTCGACCTTGGAAATGGCATGTGCCAATTTCCGTGGCTGCGATGATGGCCGGCAAGCACGCCGCCACCGAAGTTCCGGCGGCTGAAACCATTGACGAGTGCTGGCAGTTGGTTGAGACCGCGGAGAAGACGCACAAGTACTGCGTCATGCTGGAAAACTGCTGCTATTTTCGGGAAACCATGCTGGTTCACAACATGCTGCGAAAGGGCTTGTTCGGTGAGCTTCGCCATTGCGAGTCCGGCTACCAGCACTATGGCGCCAGGGCGCGTCCGGCCGCGCCCGGGCGCCCCAAAGAAAGCAAGGTCCGCACTGCAAACAGCTACCCGACGCACCCCATCGGCCCGATCGCGCAGTGGATGGACATCAACCGCGGCAATCGGTTTGACTATCTCGTATCCATGAGCGCAGATAGCACCGGGGACAATCCGAACGCCGATATCAACACCAGCTTGATCCGCACCTTGCGAGGGCAAACGATCACCCTGTACTTTGACACCAAACTACCGCGGCCCTACGATCTGATCTATCGCGTGCAGGGCACTCAGGGTATTTGCATGGCCACCGCGGACAAGATCTACATCGAGGGACGTAGCCCAAAACCCGATGCCTGGGAATCGATGGAGGCTTACTACAAAGAGTTTGAGCATCCCCTTTGGAAAGCTCTGGGTGAGAAGGCTCTTACACGCGGGGGGCACGGAGGCGGCGACTGGCTGGTAATGCACCGTCTGATCAAGGCTTTACAGTCGGGGACGCCTCCGGACATGGACGTCTATGACGCGGCAACTTGGAGTTGCATCACGGAATTGAGCGAGAAATCGGTCGCCAACAGGAGCAGCCCGATGGATTTCCCCGATTTTACTCGCGGTCGCTGGAAGGATGCCCCGCCGATTGGCATCATCGGGATCTAGTGACCAGCCCCAGCAGCATCGTCTTTGCACCGCCGCCTCGCACCGCACCCAGGGTGTGGTTGCGTTCCTTAGATCCTGCTGCTACGCTCGATTCGATGGCGGCGGCTGATTTGGCAGGCGAGCAACCCAGATAAGATGTGGCACGTGGAGTACGATCCCAACAAAACGGTTATCGACCGAATCGACATGCGGGAAGGATGGGTCTGCTTCCTGGCAGCGGAACCGCCGCCAAAACCGGAAGAATTGCCGCTGTACCTGAGCAAAACCGTCGCGACGTGGCTGAAGCAGAACCCCATGCTGACCGTGCGGGCGACGCTACCAATCGTGGCCAACGGGAACACGATTGCGGTGCATGTTTGGTTTGATTGATGCGCTGGCCCGCAGTTCAGCCGAAGGCTCAAGAGTCAGCGTCCCAGCAGCGGAGGAAGGATGACCCATGCGAACTCCAATCGAAGCACAGCGGCGATACGGCGGCCCATGGAAGCCGGCAGAACTGAGCGACGAGGCAGAACTGGCCGACGGCGGACCCGTGGTTTTCATGGCCGGCATTGTCGAGCCGCTGGGCGTGGCCGACGTGTTTGCCATTAAGGCCGATGCCGACAGCGATGCGGAGCTGATCGAGGCGGCAAGGGCGGCTGGGTTCACCGTGGTCGATACGTGACGGAGACGCAGGAACTTCCTCGACAGGAGACAAAACGCATGCCGCATCGCCATCCGAACCGCAGAGGGTTTCTGGGCACTGTGGGCGCGCTGCCAGTCCTCGGCATGGCTGCGGAGTTGCCTTCGCGTGGCCTGGCCGTGGAACAAGCCGAACTCAATTCGCACTCGGCTGCCATGCGCGGGTCGGACCAGCAGGAATCCGCCAGACTCAAGGCGTTGGATTTGAATGGCCCGGAAGCTGCAGACAGGCAGAAGCAGATGCCCGTGGGAAGAATCGGCAGCCTGTCCGTCAGCCGCCTCATCAGCGGCAGCAACCTGATCAGCATGAACATGCACGCCCGGGACTTGGCGTATATGCGCACGCTGGCGGCCCGCTACAACACGGAAGAACGAGTCTTTGTGACGCTGAAGAAGTGCGAGGAGTTCGGCGTCAACACGATCGTGCTGAAGAACCACAACTTTCGGCAGTTTGACCTGTCGAAGTACTGGACCGAGTGGGGCGGCCGAATGCAGTGGATCGCCGACGTGATCACCACGGACATCAACCAGTACGAACGGCTCGTGGCCGAGCATCTCGACCTGGGTGCGTCGGCGGTCTACCTGTGGGGAGGCGCCTGCGATATCTGGTATTATCAGAAGGCACCTGGGAACATCATCAAGGCATTCGAGATCATGAAGCGGTACCAGGTTCCTGTCGGCATCGGCGCGCATCGGCTTGAGCCGATCGCCTTCTGCGTCCGAGAAGGGCTCGTGCCCGACTTCTATTTCAAGACGCTGCACCACGACCGGTACTGGTCCGCGCATCCACCAGAGAATCGCCGGGACCTGGAAATGTACGAGCCGAATTCGGATGACCACGGCTACTACCACGACAACCTGTTTTGCGACCGTTCCGAAGCGACGGTGGCGCTGATGCAGGAGGTGAAGGTCCCCTGGATCGCCTTCAAGGTTTTGGCTGCCGGGGCGATTCCGCCCGTCGAAGGGTTTCAGTACGCGTTCGATGGCGGTGCGGATTTCCTGTGCGTCGGCATGTTCGATTTCCAGATCGAGGAAGACGTCGAACTTATCCGCCGGAGCGTCGCCGCGGCCCAGACCCGCCGACGCCCGTGGGGATAATCCGTGGTTCGCGTTTGCCGTGAAGTAGGAACCGGATTCTGGTTGCACCGCTCCAACACGAGCGTAAGAATGCCAGACTCGAAAGGATGTCTTGATGCGTTATCAGGTTTTGCACGTGATCGGAATACTGCTCGTTGTTGCGGTTTCCTGTGCCGCGGCGACGGAGAGACAACACCGTTTCTCGACGTCGGTCAAGGCGCAGGAGATGCAAGTCCTATTTGGCGATGACAAGAAACTCGAACAGGCGGTCGCATGGTGTCAATCGGGCGGCATCCAACGGGTCTATCTGGAGACCTTCCGATTCGGTTATCAGGTGGAGGAGCCTCTGCTGGAGAAAACCAAGGCGGCGTTCCGTGCCGGCGGCATCGAATCCGCCGGACTCGTGACCCCCACCCTGATCGGCAAACCGTCGTCGGGCTGGAACGTGGTGTGCTGCTTCTCGGACCTTGAAACCCAGCGGCGGACCCGAGCGATTTTTGAATTCGCCGCCAGGCACTTCGACCTGATCCTGATTGACGATTTTTGGTTCACCGATTGTGCCTGCTCAGAATGCACGGCCGCCAAAGACGCGAAGCGAGTCACGGTGGGGGAAACAGTCTACCCCGTCGGCGAGGCGGATTGGTCGTCTTACCGGCGCGAACTGATGTGCCGACTGTCCGAGCAGCACGTGATGCAGGCGAGCCGGCGGGTCAATCCTAAGGTGCGGGTCATCGCAAAGTTTCCCTGTTGGTACGACGGTTATCAGACGCGGGGATACGATGTGCCGCGTATGGGGAAGATTTTCGACGGCACGTGGATCGGCACCGAGACGCGTGATTACGATTGTGGCGCCAAGCAGGGAGTCCCGCCGACGGCGGCGTTCTTCATCGCCCGCTGGGCCGAATCCGTCACACCCGGAAAATGCGAGGGCGCGTGGTACGACCCTCTCTGGACGACCCCCGCGACCTATCTCGAACAGGCCCGGCTGACGATTCTGGGGGGCGCATCGGAATCGCTTCTCCACAGCTACGGCTATCTGTCCCTGACGGAGGCCGAGGGGAGGCAGTGGGACGACGTCGTGGCGAAGCTCGGCTTGACCGGAGTGGGCGGCCTGGGATCAACGCACGGCCCAGCCAATTTTGCCGCTTTGAAGCCCGCTATGCCGGAACTTATCGAGTTGGCCCGCCAGACAGGTAAGCGGAATTTGGCGGGCGTGGCCGCCTACAAACCGGCAAACAGTCCGGGACGGGAAGACGAGAATTTTTTCAGCTTCCTCGGGATGACCGGACTTCCGCTGGTGCCGTGCAGTACCTTTCCCGATTCTGCCCCGGCAGCCTGTTTTTCGATGCACGCCCTGACCTTGACCGACGCGGCGCAACGCATCAACGACTATCTTGCGACGGGCCGACCGACCCTGCTGACCGAACGGCTGGCCAAGGCGTTGGACGGCACGCTGAATCTACCCTGCTCGAATGCGGTGATTCTACCGTCGGGCCTGTGGCGACTGCTCGACTTGCCGCACGCGGAGCTGGACGCCTTGCGGGCCCCGTTTCTGAAAGCCTGTGGTTTGAATGACTTCCATGCTCCCAACCGCACTGGATTGGTGCTGTTTTCCGATGGAAGTTGGGTCATCTCGAACTTTAGCGATCATTCGGTGAACGTCGCTGTCCGAGGTGTGTCGCGGGACGTGGCCGCGCGCGGATACGCGTGCCACTGGAAGTGATCGCAGACAAGGCAGAGAATTCTCACTCCGGCGACAGATTCCGCACGAGCGCAAGAAGACGCCCCCGGCCCATCGCTGGGTCGGGGGCGTTCATTTTCGACGATAGGGCCGGTCTACAGCTCGACGGCCTCGACCTCGGCCACGAAGCGACCGGCGTCGCCACTCAAGAACGACGCCACGACGTTGAACACGGCGTCATTGAAGCCACCGATGTTTAGGATGTCTTCCCGCTCCGGTGCCTGCGTGGTCGCGTACGCCTGCAGGTCGATGCAGACGAGCTTCGGCCGGTCGTTACCCAGCCGCTGCTGGTTGGCGACGAACTTCTGCCACTCCTGCATCACGCCCGTGACGCCGTGCTGGCCGTAACCGAAGGCACGACCTGCGTAGACCCAGCTCTCGTTGTCGCTGACCAGCACTACGCCCGCAAACCGCCGCTTGGCATACTTGCTGTTGGCCTGAGCCAGCGGCAGCGAGCAGTCCGTGCCACCGCCACCGTACTTGGCCAGCCGCTCCGCCAGACTCAGGATCGTGTCCTGCGGATCGACCTTCGCCTCGTACGCCGCCGTGTCGAACGGCACCACGACGCTGTCCGGGTTCCGGCGCAGGATGGCCGCGGCGAACAATGCCGCGACGTCCACGCACCGCATCTTGCTGGTCGCACCCCGGCCCCGGTTGCCCGTGACCGCTGCGCCCATCGAACCCGAAGTATCCAGGCCGATCAAGACCGGGCCCGGCAACTCCGGCACGTTTCCGCAGGCAGTCTCGGCCGCCTGATGTAGCGCAGCCTTGATCTTCTGCGGCACGCTCTCGTCCGCGTTCAGGTACGCGGCCAGGAACTGGTACGGGAACTGCCGCGAGCGGCGGATCTCGCCAGCGTCGGCGATCCGACCCGCCACGTAATCCACCATCGCGTTTTCCTTCGTGCCGTTGCTGAACACTTCGTGTCGCAGCAACGTGTTCAGGTTCATGCGCAGGGCCTGCGGACCCATCTGGTGAGCAATTGCCTTCCAGACGAGCGGACCCTGGGCTGCGTCGGCCAGCAAGTCCCAGCGGACCGACAGGTTGCCCAGGATCAGAGCCTGGGCTTCCGCCGACTCAGCCTTGCGGTATGCGATCAGCCCCTGCACCTGCTCCGGCAGGTCGGCCTCCGTAGCCGGCGCCCACTTCTCGACCTCCTTGCCGGTCAGCCAGCCGAATAGCGACCGCCGGGCGTTGTCCTTCGGCGTCGGACGGGCCAGACGCAGCACGTCGCGCAGGCTCGGCCGGTCACCGATCGAGGCCGACAGCAGCGCGCCCACCGAGGCCTCGTTCAGCCACCGCTGGAACGCCCGCTGCAAGCTGGACGACAGGCTCGTGCGGCCAAACTGGCCCGACCGGATCATCTGGAACACCGTGCGCAGCACCCGGCCGTTGTCGACCACGCGGTCAAACACTTTGTGCATCAGCTGCGAGTCGCGCTTCGACAGGATGGCCAACAACGCCGCCGGCATGTCCTTCATGAACGCCCGCTCACGCGCGTAGACCGCCAGCTTGGCCAGGAAGACGTTGTCATCGACCTGGTCGATCAGCTTGCGCAGCTCGTCCAACTGCGTCTCGGCCGTGGCGTAGTACGAGCCGTTGAAGCAGCCCGTGGCCGCCAGTTGGGCCAGCGCATGCTTTGGCGCGAACTTGTACGCCCGGCCTCCGGCCTCGTTGGTCGAGTCGGTTCGCAGCAGCTTGCTCTTGATGCTGGAAAACAAAGTCGTGTTGGCCATCGTGACCTCCTTCTTCAAAAGACCCGACGAGGCGTGGGCAGAGCTGCCGTACCGCATGGGTACTGGGAAGTTTCCGCTTCCCCGGCATCATTGGTGGATGTACTCCGCACCGGCAGTCGGATCGGTGTATGAGCGCTCGACGAGGTTGTGGAGCAGAGCGAATCCCTGCGAAGCCGCGCACGCGCGGATCACAAGGTCCGGCCCCGCAGATGGATCGAGCTGAGGGGGCCGGGCGGGAGTCGAACCTGCTTAACCATGTACTCCACTCCGGCAGTCGAGCGTGTATCAAATCCTGACGAAGTTGTGAATCAGAGACGTTACGGCGGCTTGACCAGTTAGCCTACCGCGTCACTGCAATCGCGGCGGCGCGGGTGGGACTCGAACCCACAATCTCCGGCTTACGAGGCATGTACTCCGAATCGGCAGTCAGGGTGTCTTTCAAAGCAAATGACCGACGAAGTTGTGACCAGAGGTTTACGCTGCTCTATCCATTTGAGCTACACCCCCGACGAAGCAAGTGGAGGCGGTGGGACTCGAACCCACAACTGCGGGTTTCAACCATGTACTCCAATCGGCAGTCGGTCATGTCTCCTGGTGTTTCTGGATGGCTGCGTTTGCGTCCGATCAAAAAGCGACTTCCGCAGACCGTCGGCCCTCGGAAGTCTGAAGTCAATAACGCCCAACGAAGTCGGTTGCCGAGACACGTCGGAGATGGTTGATGTAGTCCCGGCTGGCAGTTGGGCTGAAAGTACAAGACACGGATACCGTGTCCTGGTTCAGCCCCTGCCGTGGAATGCCAGACCCAACGAAGGTTTACCGAGACAACGGTGCTTTTCGCACCAGGTTAACAGCCTGGATGTAGTCCCGGCGGGCAGTTGGGCATGTACAGCGACCCTCCGACGAAGTTCAGGCCCGGACACCTTTCGGCTCCCAAAGTCGATGTAGTCTGGGTCGGCAGTCGGACGGTCAGAGACGCCGGTGGGAGTCGAACCCACTTGAACCGGGTTGCAGCCGGTGGCCGTGCCGTCTGGCTCCAGCGTCTGGATTTCAGTGTCCTCGCCAGGAATTGAACCTGGTCTGCGACCTTCGCGGAGTCGCGTGCGATCCGGCACACTCCGAGGACAGTTTATCTTCAGGCGATAAGTACCCCGCCGAGGAATCGAACCCCGTCTTGCAGAATCGAAGTCTGCCGTGCCGTCCGTCACACTTGCAGGGCAAAACGCGGCCAGTATCCCGACCTGGACTCGAACCAGGGTCTGGACCTTCGGAGGGTCCAATGTTATCCGCTACACCATCGGGACAAATCGAGCGTCCCGACCTGGAATCGAACCAGGACCAGGACCTTAGGTGAGTCCCGTGCGCTCCGTTACACCATCGGGACAATCCAAACCCAGAGCCGACGACTGGATTCGCACCAGCATGAACCCGCTTACAAGGCGGATGCCTTTCTTGATCGAGCCACGTCGGCCTTCACGCTCCCGGTCCGCAGGCCGGGAGCTGCGTTATCTCTACTTCTGCAGTTCGACGTTCCAGTACGCCTCGCTGAAAAACTTCGACCAGCTTTCGATCCGCAGATCGTGGGCCGCGTACCGCGGATTCCACCTCGGCTGGACCGGCGTGTGCTTCAGCCGCATCTTGGCCTGCTCCGGCGTGCGGTCAGCCTTGCGCTTGTTGCACGCCATGCAAGCCAGCACGCAGTTGTCCCACCGCGACTGGCCGCCCTGGGCACGCGGGACGACGTGGTCGAGCGTCAACTCGTCCATGCCGGGCTGCGCACCGCAGTACTGGCAGGTGTAGTGGTCCCGCTTAAAAATGTTCCGCCGGCTGAACGTCACGGCCGCCGCAGGCAGCCGGTCGTAACCGGTCAGCGTGATCACCTCCGGCACACGCATCCGGAACCGAACCGCCTGAATGAAGCGATCGCCGTCCTTGGGACACAGCCTGGACCAGTCCTCCCAGGTGTAGGTCTGGTAGTCGGCCGGGTCCACGACCCGCGCGGATGCGTTCCACAGCAGCACCAGCGCGCGAGCCACGGGGGCCACGTTCACTGGCTGCCAGTTGCGGTTCAGGATCAGCGTCGGTCGCTGCAGGACCTTGGTAGTCATGGTTGCCTCGTGGTTCTACTTTCCAAAGGTTGACCGGCCGGACTTGAACCGGCACGAACCTGGTTCACAGCCAGGCGCTCTGCCAATTAAGCTACGGCCAACACAAATGATGTTCGCATCAGCGGAAGGGGCGGGAATCGAACCCGCAAGGCTTTCGCTCGACCGGCTTCCAACCGGGTCCCGTCACCTGTCGGGTAGCCCTTCCGTTGTTTGTCTCCAGTAGCCCGACCAGGACTCGAACCCGGAACACCTCGGTAGAAACGAGGGATGATTTCCGTTTCACCATCGGGCCAGCAAGGCGGAAGGCAAGGGAGTCGAACCCTCATCTCCACTGCGGAGAACCGCGTTAGCAGTGCGGCCCGGCCAACCGTATCCGGCTACCTTCCATTCCTTTCAGTGGACCCACCCAGAGTTGAACTGGGATCTCCGCCACGCCAGGGCGGCGTCTTCCCCTTGGACCATGAGCCCGTGTTTTTCCAGTGGACCTGATGGGAGTTGAACCCACCGCACCGACCTTGCAAGGGTCAGTCGCCCCCAGCGGCATGCAGGCCCGTGTGACGTCCGCCGACTAGCCCGGTCGGACGTCAGCTTCCGCCGTTGGTGCGGCGGCCCTCGGTCAGAGGTCCGTCCGGGAATTGAACCCGATCCTCGTCCTTACCAAGGACGTGTGCTGCCGAAACACCTACAGACCGTCGTTTCAGTGATCCCGGGCAGAATCGAACTGCCGTTTTCCTGGGTGTCATCCAGGCGTCTTTGCCGCTGGACCACGGGATCGCGTTGCAGGTGACCAGGGTGGGAATCGAACCCACAAAATCACCAGGCTCTCGACCTGGTCGCTTTGCCGAGTTTGCGTACCTGGCCGTCAAGTCGCGGGTCCGGGAGTCGCACACCGGCGGTCCAGGCTTATGAGGCCCGGATGAGCACTGGCCCACCCGCAAGTTGCAGGTCCCGGTATCGAACCGAGCACGCCGGCCGTATGAAAGCCAGTTGGGTCCCTGCCCACCTGCAGTCGTTCTGTCAGTAGCCAAGGCGAGACTTGAACTCGCACGCCCCTGCGGGCACGACCTTCTGAGCGTCGCGTGTCTACCAAATTCCACCACTTGGCCGCATCCAGTGACTCGGACGGGAATCGAACCCGCGTCGGCCAGGTTGAGGGCCTGACTGTAAAACCAACATCACACCGAGCCATACAGTGACGCGGACGGGAATCGAACCCGCGTTGGCGAGATTGAAAGCCTCGCTGCAAAACCAGCATCGCACCGCGCCGTAATCTGTTGTTGTCGAGTGCGCCGGGACGGAGTTGAACCGCCAGGGTCCGTTCGGACGGCTGGTTTACAGCCAGCGAGGCCTGCCAATGCCCAACCGACGCAAGTCGTTGTTCGCCAGTAGCACGGATGGGAGTCGAACCCACAGACATTCACGAAGGTTTGAGCTTCGCCGCTTTGCCGGTTTGCGTACCGTGCTGTCTTGTCCAGCGTCCCCGATGGGATTTGAACCCACGATCTCCTGCGTGACAGGCAGGCGAGCACTCCGGGCTGCTCCACGAGGACGTATTGTCATGTCAGTAGCTCAGGTGGGACTCGAACCCACAGCATCCCTGCTTCTAAGCCAAGGTGGTCTGCCGATTGCCTACCGAGCCATCTTCTCCGTCAGTGCCCAGAACAGGACTCGAACCTGCAAACGCCCGGGTTTAAGCCGAGCCGCTCTGCCACTTGGCGTATCTGGGCCAAAGTAGTCCCGGATGGACTCGAACCATCGGTCGTCACCTTGTAAGGGTGCTGCCTTCGCCGCTAGGCCACGGGACCGTCGTTGTTGCAGTGGACCCACCGGGAGTCGCACCCGGATCTCCAGCTTGCGGAGCTGGCGTCGTCCTGTTGGACCATGAGCCCGTTTGGTCGCCGAAGGTTCGCGATAGCAGACCGCCGGCAAAGCACGTCCCCAAGGACTTGAACCCTGACCAACTGGGTTGGAACCAGCCGTGCTGCCAATTACACCAGGGACGCGTGTTGTGTTTTCGAGCAGCGGAAGCCGTGGGACTCGAACCCACAAACGGTCTGTGCCGTCGCCTGTTTTCAGGACAGGTTCCTCATCCGGCCGGATGACTTCCGTGCATTCAATCAAGCTCCGGGGGTTGGAATTGAACCAACGGCCTCCTGGTTCAGAGCCAGGCGTCACTACCAGCAGCAACTACCCCGGAATACTTCTTGGACACCGCTGGTGCGGAAAGGCTCGGGGAGAGGGAGTCGAACCCCCATCGCCTGGTTCAAAGCCAGGAAGCGTACCGTTGGCCCATCCCCGCTCGTGCAGAGTGCCCTGCGGGAATCGAACCCGCCTGTCCAGCTTGGAAGGCTGGTGCCTGAGCCGATCGGCCAAGGGCACGTGTCGTCAAGGCGGAAGGAGAGGGAGTCGAACCCTCAAGGCCATTTTGAAAAGGCTCGTCCCGGTTCGAGCGGGGTGCCATCGCCCATTGGCTTGTCCTTCCATTGCATCAAGGCTGCGGCGGCAGGAATCGAACCTGCGTCAGGGCGATTAACGGTCGCCTTCCCGTACCAGCACAGGACCCACCGCATCGTGTCGTTCAGTCAGGACGGCCGGCTTCGAACCGGCGATCTCGTGCGCCCAAGGCACGCGGAGTACCAGGCTTTCCCACGTCCTGAACCGAGAGCGCCCAGCGGGAGTCGAACCCGCACTTCCGCCATGGCAAGGCAGCAGGCTACCGCTACATCATGGGCGCTTGGTTGGAAGCCGAATTTTCAAAGATCAAAAGTTCGCTCAGAGCACCGGGAGGGACTCGAACCCTCGTCGCCGCATTACGGGTGCGGTGTCCTCGCCGCTGGACGACCAGTGCGTTGATTCAGTGGGACCGGTGGGCATTGAACCCACATCATCCGGTTCAAGAGACCGGTGCATTACCTTGTCTGCCACAGTCCCGAATCAATCGGCGCGGAGGGAGTTGAACCCTCGGCCTGGAGCTTATAAGGCTCCCGCTCTTACCGCTGAGCTACGCGCCAGCGAGTAGGGCCGGAGGGAATCGAACCCACACCGTACGGATTAAAAGTCCGCCGTGCTGCCTGTTACACCACGACCCCAAAGGCGATCGGGCGTATGCGTTTCAACCGACGTCGTTGCAACATCACTTGCTCCTGCGTTCCTGTTCCAAGTGGTAGCCCTGAGAATCGAACTCAGCACTACGCGGGTATCAGCCGTGTCTGGGCCACCAGCCCTCGACTACCATTCCAAGTCGGGCACCCCGGAGTCGAACCGAGACCCTCCTGCTCCCGAAGCAGGCGTGCTCCCATCTGCACCTCTGCCCGTTTGTTTTCAGTCAGAACGGCCGGATTTGAACCGGCGGTCTCCTGGTCCCCGACCAGGCGCGATCCCAGGCTTCGCCACGTT
>Ga0366818_10003_pt3 | contig 62759 bp, 45 predicted proteins | sample TotcelFGM3001N14_FD_207090 | JGI IMG/M metagenome (GOLD analysis project Ga0366818, IMG submission 207090) | Enriched cells from coal bed in the Powder River Basin, Montana, United States - Total cells FGM rep3 HSBNCT.FGM.300.1.N14 ...
GATCGAGAGCGTAACCAAGTGGAGAGACGATGATGGGCCAAAATTGAATTTTGAACGCCCGACCCCAGACGCCGCCGATCACGCTCCCTCTTGCCGAACCGCGCTCCATGTGCGACGCTTTCTTGACAGGTTCGAATCTTTCCCCCGTTCCCCACCAGGAGACCACCACCATGAAACGCGTGCACGCCTTCAACCTGACTGCCCTTCTGATCGCCGCCTCCTTGGCCGGATTGACCGCCGACCCTGCAGTCGCGGTCGAATTGGAACTGAAGCAAGGCGATCGAATCGTCTTTCTGGGCGACTCGATCACGGCGGGCGGCGTCCGCGAGAAGGGCTACGTGACACTCGTCAGTCAAGCCATCGCCCGGCAACATGCCGGCTTGGGTATCGAGGTCATCGGGGCCGGGATCAGCGGCAACAAGGTTCCGGACTGCCAAGCACGGCTGCAGCGCGACGTTCTGGACAAGAAGCCGACGGTCGTGGTGATCTACATCGGGATCAATGACGTCTGGCATTGGAGCCGCAACGCCGGCACTCCCAAGGGGGATTTCGAGAAAGGCTTGCTCGACCTGATCCAGCGCAGCCGGGAAGCCGGAGCCCGTGTGATCCTGTGCACGCCCAGCGTGATCGGCGAAAAAACGGACGGCTCGAACCCCTCGGACGAAATGCTGGACGAATACTCGGCTATCAGCCGCAAGGTGGCCGAGCAAACGGGAGTCAAGCTGCTGGATTTGCGGGGCAAATTCCTGGCGCATCTCAAGGCTCACAATCAGGCCAACGAAGCGAAAAACGTCTTGACCACGGACGGCGTGCATTTGAACGACGCCGGCAACCGCTTCGTCGCCGATTGCGTCCTGCAGTCGCTCGGCGTGGCATCCGCCGCGGACGGCCAGCTGTTGCGGCACGTCGTGCTCTTCAAATTCAAAGACGACATCACCGCGGAGCAAACCCGGGCGATTGTAGACGCCTTTGCCGCACTGCCCGGCAAGATCGACGCGATTGTCGATTTCGAGTACGGCACGGACGTCAGTATCGAGGGCAAGGCAGACGGCTTTACCCACGGATTTCTGGTCAGTTTTCGCGACGTAGCGGGGCGAGCCGAGTATCTGCCGCATCCGGCCCATCAGGAATTCGTCCAACTGGTCGGACCCCAAGTGGACAAGGTCCTGGTGTTCGACTATTGGACTCGCCGCTGACGCGGCGTGGTATCGCCTCGCCGCGCGCGGTACAATCCGTGTGGCGGAAAACCCGTAATAAAACATTCAGGGGAGGGCGGCAAGATGAGTAAGACGATTTCCGTATCGCGGCGCGAGTTTGTGGCTGGCGCCTCTGGGCTGTTGTTGGCAGGCGCGGTTTCAGCAGCCGAGCAGCCCGCTGCAGAACCGGGATCACAGCTCGCCATGCAAGGCGGCGAAAAGGCTGTCAAGACGGCGGCGGGTTCGGGACACCGCTGGGGCGAAGCGGAACGTCAGCAGCTGGCACAAATGCTCGAACAAAATTCGCTGTTCTATTGGCAAGGGCCGCAAACCAAACTGCTGACGGAACGCTTCCAGGAATTCTGTCCGGTGAAACACGTCCAGACCTGCTCGTCCGGCACGGCGGCGCTGCACATCGCCGTGGCGGCGGCCGGAATCGGTCCGGGCGACGAAGTGATCACTTCGCCCGTCACCGATATCGGGACGGTCATCGGGGTGATCTACCAGCAAGCCGTGCCGGTCTTCGCCGATTTGGGCGCCGGCACGTACAATCTGGACGTCGCCGACGTCGAGCGGCGGATTACGCCCAAGACCAAGGCGATCATCGCCGTGCATCTGACCGGCAACCCGTGCGATCTGGACGCGCTCAAGGCGCTGGCCGACCGTCACAAGCTCGTGTTGATCGAAGACTGTGCTCAAGCTTGGGGGGCGCGGTCCCGCGGCCGGCCGATCGGCACCGTCGGCCATCTGGCTTGTTTCTCCTTGCAGAACTCCAAGCACGTAACCTGCGGCGACGGCGGTGTGGTCGGCAGCAGCGACGAGCGGTTCGGGCCGTCGCTGCAGAAGTTCGGCGACAAAGGCGGGAACCGCGTCAAGTGGGGCGGGCACGAAGTGTTTGCCACCAACTATCGGATGAGCGAACCGCAAGCGGCGGTGGCCGCCGCCCAACTCACGCGGTTGGAAGCGATCGCCGCCAAACGCGCCGCGCTGGGCAACCTGTTGACGGAAAAAATCGCCGATCTGCCGGGGCTGATCCCGCACCAAGTGCATCCGGAGGACCGCGCCGTCTATTGGTTCTATATGTTCCGCATGCGTCCGGAAGCGTTCCGCTGCAACCGCTCGGAGTTCACTCGCGCGCTGCTGGCCGAAGGTGCGTCCGTGTCCGGCGGGTACATCAAAGTCCCGTTGTACGGCGAGGCCGTGTTCCAGAATCACGGCTTCTTCGCCGGCCGCTGGCCCGTCAAGGAGATGGGCTTGACCACGATGGACTTCACCAAACACCAGTGCCCCGAAGCGGAAGCCATCCTGGCGACCGGAATCCGTACGCCGATCCACGAACACATGACGGAGGAATATATCCTGGACGTCGCCGCAGCCATCCGCAAGGTGGCCCAGCACTACGCGGCATGATCGCGTGTGCTGCATCGCGCCCCGGCCCCTGACCGATAGCGCCCGACCGAGACGGAACGGAAGGCATAATTCACATCCCCTCAAGGAGACTTTCATGACCACGTCCAAAAAAATCACGCGCCGCGGCCTGTTGAAACGGGCCACCGGTGCTGCCGCGGCGGGAATCTCGCTGCCGCTGATCCTGTCGTGCCGCAACGGTTCCAGTCCGCAGGCGGATCCCGGACCGGCTCCCGGGCCAGCCGTGCCGCCCAGCGACCAGATCGGCGTCGGCATCATCGGGTGCGGCCGGCGCAACGGGCAATTGACCATCGGCAAAGGCGATCAGGGCAAGCCGCCCGAATACGCCCGCATCGTCGCCGTCGCCGATCTGAACGTGGAGCGGGCCAATCAGTGGGCGGAAAAATACGGTGCCGAGGCGTACCAAGACTACCGGGCGCTGCTGGACAACAAGAACGTCGAAGTGGTCGTGTACGCCACGCCGGAACACTGGCACTATCTGCCTTGCATCCACGCGGCGCAGGCCGGCAAGGACATGTACGGCGAACAGCCGCTGAGCCATACGATCCGCGAGGGCCGCAAAATGGTCGAAGCGGTGCGCAAGCACGAGCGCGTGTTCCAGACCGGTGAACAGCAGCGCTCGCATCCCGCCGCGCGCAAAGCCGTCGAGCTGATCCTCAACGGACGGATCGGCAAGATCCAGTCCGTGATCGGTTACAACTATCCCAGTCCTTGGGAAAGCGGCTTGCCGGAGCAGTCCGTCCCCGAGGGACTCGATTGGGACCGCTGGTGCGGACCGAACGAAGTGGTGCCTTTCAACCTGGACCTGTATCTGTCCCGCGTGCCCTACCAACGCGAGTTTTTCCCGCCCACTCCCGCGGAGAAAGCCGCCGTCGGCCCGGGGTGGATGTCGTTTCGGCCTTATTCCGGAGGCGAACTGGTGAACTGGGGCTGCCACGGACTGAGCATGGTCCAGTGGGCGCTGCAAATGGACGACACCGGCCCGGTCGAGATCTGGGTCGAGCCGGCCGAAAAGCTGGAACCTTTGACGTATGACAAGCCGGAGAAGCGCGATCGGGGGGACGAACACGCCAGCCGGTCGATCATTCACTATCGCTATCCCAACGACGTGGTATTGACGCTGAGCGGAACTGATAAACGTCTGGGAGGCGGCGCGACGTTTATCGGCGAGCGGGGCCGGATCACGATCTTTCGCAACGGCTATGAATGCGACCCGAAGGATCTCGATAAAGACCCGCTGCCCGCCGACGCGGTGCGCGTCTACGAGAGCGATAACCACATGCAGAACTTCTACGACTGTGTGCGCTCCCGCAAGGATCCGATCATGGACGTCGAGAAAGGCCACCGGGTCGCCTCGCTGTGCCATCTGGGCAACATCGCCCGCTGGCTTGGCCGGCCTATCAAGTGGGATCCGAAAAAAGAAGAATTCCCCGGCGACGACGAGGCGAACCAGTACGTCGACAGCCCCAAACGCGAAGGTTACGGATATCCCGATCTGACGTAGGAGCAAAGAGGAACAACATGATTTTCAAAACCAACTCGATCGTGCGGCCGGCGACGCGGGCCGTTCTTGCGGCGTCGGTGTGGGCTTGCGCTGCGTTGGGCGGCGCCGCCGATCCGCCTCGGATGAAGCGGGCCGACGCTTTTCTGGGCATCCATTTCGACTTCCACGCCGGCGACGATTGCAACCGCGTCGGGGCGCGGACCACGCCGGAGATGGTTCAGGCCGTGATCGACAAGGTCAAGCCGGACTATATTCAAATCGACTGCAAAGGGCATCGCGGCTATTCGAGCTATCCAACCAAAGTGGGTCAGCCGGCCCCGGGCTTTGTCGGCGATCCGCTGCGGATCTGGCGCGACGTAACGCGCCAGCGAGGGCTCGCGCTGTTCATGCACTATTCGGGCGTTTGGGATTACCATGCCGTAGCGGCCCATCCAGAGTGGGCCGCGGTCAATGCGGGCGGTCAGCCCGACGGCAAAGCGACATCGGTGTTCGGCCCCTATGTCGACATGCTGCTGATTCCGCAACTGCGCGAATTGGCGGGCGAGTACGGTGTAGACGGCGTCTGGGTCGACGGCGACTGTTGGGGCACAACGCCCGACTATGGCGAGAAAGCCGTACGCGAATTCTGCCAGCAGACCGGGGCCGCTTCCGCACCGCGCAAGGCCGGCGAACCGTATTGGACGGAGTGGATGGAGTTTCAACGCGAAGGATTTCGGCGCTATCTGCGTCATTATGTGGACGAGTTGCAGGCGTCGCACCCGGACTTCCAAGTGATCAGCAATTGGGCGTTTAGCGATCACATGCCCGAACCGGTGTCGGCCGGCGTCGCGGGCCTGTCGGGCGACTTTTCGCCGGACGACAGCGTGAACTCGGCGCGGTTTGCCGGGCGGTGCCTGGAAGATCAGGGCGTGCCCTGGGATCTGATGTCCTGGTCGTTCAGCCGCAAGACGCGGAAACAGAAGCCTGCCGTCCAGCTGATGCAGGAAGCGGCGGTCGTGCTGGCCCTGGGGGGCGGGTATCAAGCGTATTTCAAGCAGGATCGGGACGGCGCTGTTCGCGATCTGGCCGAAATGGATGTGATGGCCGAGGTCGCCCGGTTTTGCCGCCAGCGGCAGGCCTACTGCCATCGCTCGGTCGCCGTGCCCCAGATCGCCTTGCTTTACTCGACCGCCGGTCATTATCGGGAATCCCCGCGGCTGTTTCATTGGGCGGGCAGCAACGGCGTCGCCGTCCTGCGCCGGGCGCTCACTCAGATGCTGCAGAACCAGTATGGCGTGCAGATCCTCAGCGAGCACCACCTGAAAGGCAAAATGGCTCAATGGCCCGTGATCATCGTGCCGGGCTGGGAGTATCTGGAAGCGGAGTTCCGCGACGAACTGGCGGCGTACGCGAAAACCGGCGGCAGCTTGCTGCTGATCGGTCCCGGCCCGGCCAAGCTTTTCGAAACGGAACTAGGTCAGGCGGGCGCGGCCATGGTCGCCATCGAAAGCGTGGACCAGACCTTCCCGAGCATCCTCCAGCGAGCTTTCCCGGCACCGTTGGTCGAGGTTCGCGGGGCCAAGGATGTGGATGTCAGTCCGCGAATGTTGGACGACCGGCTGTCGATTCACTTGGTCAATACGTCCGGACCGCATGCCAATGCGCCGGACGGGGGAATTACGGCGATCGAGCCGGTCGGCCCCCTGACGGTTTCGATCCGTCTGAAGCAGGCTCCCCGATCGATCACGCTACAGCCCGAAGGCAAACCACTGGAAGTCACGTGGGGTGATGGCCGGGCAACGATTGCCGTGCCGCGATTGGATCTGCATTCAATTCTGACAGTGGATCCATGAGACGCGGCGGAGGCCACCATCAGAAACGATTGTGACGACGTTATGGCGCCGGCCATAAGGCATGACGGGTGCGGATGTCCATACCACCACGAACACGACTTCCCATCCAGTTGGCGGTGATCGACCGCGATCGCTGCACCGGTTGCGGAGCCTGTATCGAAGTCTGTCCGGTCGATTGCATCGAACGGCGGCAAATCGGCTTGGGCGTCAAGGGCATCGAGGCTTGGTGCGAAGTTGACCCAGATCGCTGTATCGGCTGTGAATTGTGCGTTCGCTTGCCCAAAAAAGACAAGACGGATGCCTACGTACAGCGGATCTGCCCGTGGGAAGCGATCGAAATGGTGGCGACCGTTCGCGTGGCAGGGCCCGCATCCGCGGGCAAGAGTCAAAATTCGTGATGACCGGCCGAGGCGGGATGGCTTGGTGCTGGAGGCCGAGCGGGACGGGACTGCGGCGGATTGGCGTTGGACGCGAGCCCACTCGGGCCGCGCAGATGCCCAATTGAAGCAAAGCTCCCCGATGCGTATACTCCGTGCGGCTGGCGATCGGTCGCGTGCGGCATTCACGACGCCATGCGGTTGGCCTCCTGCGACCTGTCGCCAGGAGTCGTTTTTTGTCTTCCTCCCTTCGACCTGGATGTGAGCGATCCGACCATGAATTACCTGCAGACGCAAGATCCGGAAGTTTGGGCCGCTGTGGACGCCGAACGGAACCGCCAGCAAGACGGCCTGGAGATGATTGCCAGCGAGAACTATACCAGTCCTGCCGTGCTGCAGGCCGTAGGCAGCGTGCTGACCAATAAATATGCCGAAGGCTATCCGGGACGGCGATACTACGGCGGCTGCGAAAACGTCGATGTGATCGAAGATCTCGCTCGCGACCGAGCCAAGCAATTGTTTGGAGCGGACGCTGCCAATGTGCAGCCGCATTCCGGATCGCAGGCGAACATGGCGGTCTATATTTCGGTCCTCCAGCCCGGCGATACCGTGCTGGGACTGGACCTCGCGCACGGCGGGCACTTGACGCACGGCATGAAACTGAACATCTCCGGCCGGCTGTACAATTACATCCATTACGGCGTGACGCGGGACACGCATCGCATCGACTTCGATCAAGTTGCGTCCCTGGCGCGGGAGTCCAAGCCGAAGATGATCGTGGCCGGAGCCAGCGCGTATCCGCGGGAAATCCCTCACGCCCGGTTTGCCGAAATCGCGGCCGAAGTGGGGGCGAAACTGTTCGTGGACATGGCCCATTATGCCGGACTGGTGGCTGCCGGACTGCATGACAATCCGGTTCCCGTCGCGGACTTTGTGACGACGACGACCCACAAGACTCTGCGCGGCCCCCGCGCCGGACTGATTCTGTGCAAGCAGGAGTATGCGCAAGAAGTCAACAAGAGCGTGTTTCCGGGGCTGCAAGGCGGCCCGCTGATGCATGTTGTCGCGGGCAAGGCCGTCTGTTTCGCCGAGGCGTTGCGGCCCGAGTTCAAGGTCTACTCGCAGGCCATCGTCCAGAACGCCAAGACCCTGGCCGAAGTCCTTGCCACGGGTGGCTTAACCCTGATCAGCGGCGGCACGGATAACCACCTGATGCTGGTCGACGTCACGCCCTTGGAGATTACCGGAAAAATTGCCGAAGGGACGCTGGGCAAGTGCGGGATCACGGTCAACAAGAACATGATCCCGTTCGATCAGCGCAAGCCGCTGGATCCTTCCGGCATCCGCATCGGCACGCCGGCACTGACCACCCGCGGCATGGGACCGGCGGAGATGCGGACCCTCGGAGGCTGGATCCTGGAAGCCCTGCGGCACCCCGGCGACGACGCCGGCTTGGCCCGCATCCGAGCCCAGGTGTCCGAGCTGTGCACCCATTTTCCTGCCCCGGCGGTTTGAGCGGCCCTTGCGGCGCGGTCCAAGAAGGTTTCGCGAGCGACCGATCTATGGACATGCGGGCCGGAGAATGAGTAGAATGCTTTCTGTGGCTGAGGCCGAGACTGGCAAGGAGTCCTGATTGTAGAGCAACGTTCGGATGACCCGTGATCCCACAGTGACAAAAGGCAGCGGTTTTCAACTCGACATCGGCCAGCCGGCTCCACAATCCGTCAAACGCAAGCGGAAGAAATCGGCCGCGGTCGTGTGGGGTTCCGCAGGCGCGGTTGTGGCGATCGTCCTAGCCGCAGTGGGACTCAGCTGGGCTTTGCGCACGGAGGATCCGAGTTCCGTAACGATTCTGCCGATCCCGGAGCAGTCGATCGTCCAGGGCAGTCTGCTGCGGGTGCCGGTCCCTGTGCGTCGTGCGGGACCCGAGCGAGGGCCTTTGACGTACAGCCTTGGCGAAGCCCCGCCCGACGCGACGATCGATGCCAAGACGGGCGACTTTTTCTGGCCAAGCCGCGAGACGCACGAGCCCGGCACATACCAAGTGAGCGTCAAGGTGTCTGCTGCCGGGCGGCAGCGGCTCAGCGACCAGCAGACGTTCGCCGTGCGGCTTGACAAGCGGCCTCCGCGGCCTGCCCCGCTCAAGAAAGAGGACGAGTTCGCTCTGCCCTCCATGGGAGCGTTCCGGGATCCGCTCGATTCGATGAATCCTTTCGAAATCGAGGCGAAACCGACCGCCCACGGGAAAATTGACGAGTTCGTGTTCGCCAAGTTGCAGCAGTTGAAGATCGAACCGTCCAACCTATGTTCCGACGCGATTTTCCTCCGGCGCGCATATCTCGATGCGATCGGCACACTGCCCACGGCCGACGAGGCGAAAAGGTTTCTGGACGACACGTCCCCCGACAAGCGGTCCGTGCTGGTCGACCGCCTGCTGGAGCGGCCGGAGTTCGCCGACTATTGGGCGATGAAGTGGAGCGACCTGTTGCGGGTCAAAGCCGAATTTCCAATCAACCTCTGGCCCAACGGCGCCCAGGCCTACCACCGCTGGATTCGGACTTCGCTCAAAGAAAACATGCCGTACGACCGGTTCGTTCGCGAGCTGCTCACCGCCTGTGGCAGCAATTTCCGCACGCCGCAGGTCAACTTCTTTCGAGCTTTGCAGAGCAAGGAACCGCCGTCCATTGCTCAAGCCGTCGCACTGGCGTTCATGGGGGTGCGGGCGGAAAGTTGGCCGGAAGAGCGATGGACGGGCATGGCCGTCTTCTTTTCCCAGGTGGGATACAAGCCCACACGGGAATGGAAGGAAGAGATCGTCGTCTTCGATCCTCGCAAGGCCAAGCCGCCGGCGGACGGCCAGCCGCTCACGGGCGTCTTTCCCGACGGCACCACGGCCGTGCTGCCCCCGGGACGGGACCCGCGGGAGCTGTTTGCCGATTGGCTGATCGACGCCAAGAACCCGTGGTTCGCCCGGCATATTGTCAACCGGGTGTGGTACTGGCTGCAAGGACGCGGCATCGTTCACGAAGCGGACGATATCCGGTCCGGCAACCCGCCGCAAAATCGGGAACTGCTGGATTGGCTAGCGGAAGAATTAGTCCGGGCGAACTACGATTTAAAGCACATCTACCGCTTGATCCTCACGTCCAAGACCTATCAGCTTTCCTGCATTCCCAAGAGCAAGGGTCCCGAGTCCGTCGTTAACTTCGCCTGCTATCCGGTCCGGCGCTTGGACGCCGAAGTGTTGGTGGACGCCCTCTGCCAAATCACGGGAACGACGGAGAGCTATTCCAGTATGATTCCCGAGCCGTTTACATTTATTCCCGAAAACCAGCGCTCGATCGCACTTCCGGATGGAAGCATTACCAGTAGCGTATTGGAGATGTTCGGCCGGCCGCCGCGCGACACCGGTCTGGAGTCGGAACGAAACAACCGCTTCACGGCCGCCCAGGCGCTGCACCTGCTGAATTCCAGCCATGTCCGGGACAAGATCCGGAAGGGGCCCAAGATCCAAGATCTGTTGACAGCCACCGATTCGCAGCAGCTGGTCGATGCCTTGTATCTGACGATTCTTTCGCGCAGGCCGACCGGCGGAGAGCGAGAAGATTTCAGCTGGAATGTCACCTCGAAATGGGAAGCCGAGAATCTGACGTGGGCGCTGATCAACAGTGAAGAGTTTTTGTTTCGCCATTAAAGTGCCCCGCCGAGCCCCGGCGGATCGATCAACCAACCCGTCGCTGTCCAAGCGGCTGGATCACGCGGAGAGGCAACATGCATACCAAACACGATTCATTCATCCATCGTTCGACCGACGGTCCGGTTTCCCGCCGCGAGGCGCTCAGACTCGGGGTGCTCGGTTCGGCCGGGTTCCTCATGGCTCAGCAGATGAGTGCTGCTGCCGAGCCCGCCGCCCCCGCTCCGGCGGTTGCCACCGCCGCCGCTGCTCCGTCGGCAAAGGCCAAGGCGGTGATCCAAATCTGGATGTGGGGCGGCCCGCCCCATACCGATACGTTCGATCCCAAGCCCGATGCGGGCAGTGATTTCACGGGGCCGCTGACCGGAGCGATCGAGACGAACGTCAAAGGCATTCGAGTCGGCACATTGCTGCCCGAATTGGCCAAGATCGCCGACAAGTACTCGATTATCCGTTCGATGACGCATGGGGTGTTCGGTCACGAGACGGCTTCCTACATGACCCAGACCGGACGGATGCCGGGGCGAATCGTCTACCCCGCGGTCGGCGCCGTGGTGACGGCCTTTAAGGGTTTCGAAGAGGGATCGGAGGGGCTGATTCCGCCCTATGTCGTGCTGACCGAACCGCAGGGCCGGTTCTCCGAAGCCGGTTTCATGGGGATTCGTTACAAGCCCTTTGCCACCGGAGGCAACCCGAACGCTTACCGGTTTGCCGTCGAGGGAATCACTGCCCCGGGCATCTCCGACGAACAACAGCTGCAGCGCCGCGAGTTGCTCCAGCGCGTCAACACGCTCGGCCGCTTCATCGAAGGCGATCCGCAAATGTCGACCGCCAAGCAGGCCAAGGATCAGGCATACGATCTGATTTTGGGCGATGCGGGCAAAGTCTTCGATCTATCCGAAGAGGAGGAGGAACTTCGAGTTCGCTACGGCCGCAACACGTTCGGCCAGTCCTGCCTGGCCGCCCGCCGGCTGATCGAGAAAGGTGTGAAGTACGTCACGATCAATTACGGTGGCTGGGACACGCACAAGGACCATTTCCCGACGATGCGGCGAAAACTTCCGGAAATGGACAAGGGCATGGCCACGCTGATCTCCGATCTGTCGGATCGCGGGCTGTTGGACAGCACCATCGTCTGGTGGGTCGGCGAGTTCGGCCGCACGCCCGAAGTCGATTGGAAATCGCCGTGGAACGGCGGACGCCACCACTACGGCCATGTTTTCTCCTCGGTCGTCGCGGGCGGCGGTTTCAAAGGGGGACAGGTCGTCGGAGAGTCCACGCCCAAGGGCGAGCACGTCAAGGATCGGCCCGTCTATCCCTGCGATTTGATCGGCACCATGTACGAATTGCTCGGCATCGACCCGGAAGCCGGCCTGCCGCATCCGATGGGCGAATTCGTTCGCGCCGTTCCAGGCCCCGATGAGGGCTTGAAAATGGGCGGCCGACTCAAGGAAATTACATGATGCGGAGCGAACCCATGACTGGCCCTCGATGGCACGCAATCGTTGCCGTGGCAGCCCTGGCGGCAATCGCCTCCGAGCTGTCCGCCCAGACGGCGAAGGACCCGCATATCGGCTATGCCTACCCCGGTGGCGGGCGGCAAAGTACCGAGTTCGAAGTCGTCGTCGGCGGACAGTTCATGAAAGAGACCAGCGGGATCTACATCTCCGGCGGGGGGGTCAAAGCGGAAATCGTCAAGTGGTATCGTCCGCTGACGCAGGGCGAGTATGTGGGGCTCACCCAGAAAATCCGCTTCAAACGCGAAGAGTTGGAAGAGGAGCAGAAAAAAAAGGGGACCAGCGAGCCGATCACGGACGAGCTGATCTACAAGCTGACGGGCATTACCGAAAACGACTTGAAGGAACTCGAGATCTACCGCAAACGCGACGCGGATCCCAAACGCCAGCCTAACGAGCAGATCACCGAAGAACTCACGCTGAAGATTACGATCGACGCGAACGCCGCGTTGGGCAAGCGCGAGATGCGCGTGCTCACGCCGGGCGCTATGTCCAATCCGATTTGGTTTCAAATCGGACAATGGCAGGAAGTCCGCGAGACGGAGCCCAACGACGAGACGCCCGATCCGGTCATCGGCAGCAAGTTCCCGGTCGTGGTGAACGGTCAGATCATGCCCGGCGACGTGGACCTTTTTTCGTTCACCGCTCGGAAAGGGACCCGCCTGGTCATCGCCGCCGACGCCCGGGAGCTGATGCCGTACCTGGCCGACGCCGTCCCCGGCTGGTTTCAAGCCGTGCTGGCGCTCTATGACAGCCGCGGAAACGAAGTGGCCTATGCGGGCGCGTATCATCACCGGCAAGATCCGGTGATCTATTACGAAGTCCCCGAGGACGGTCAATACGTCGTCGAGATCCGCGATTCCGTCTATCGCGGACGCGAGGATTTCGTCTACCGCATCACGTTGGGCGAGCTGCCTTTTGTGACCGGCATCTTCCCGCTGGGCGCCCGCGCCGACCAGGATGTGGTGGTTGAACTGCAAGGTTGGAACCTCGTCGAGACCAAGCTGAACGTCAAGGCGCGCATGGACCGAAACCGCCCCGTGCGCTGGTACTCCATTCCCCAATCGGACAAGGTCTCCGTCCGCTTCCCGTTGCGGATCGATATGACGGCGGAGATCCTGGATCAAGAGCCGAACGATCAACCGGAAACGGCGCAGGAAGTCAAACTGCCGATCATCATCAACGGCCGAATCGATCGGCCGGACGACGCGGACGTATTTCGCTTTGAGGCGGTGGGGATCGTCGTGGCCGACGTCTTTGCCCGCCGGGCCGGTTCCCCGCTCGATTCGGCGGTCTCGATCACCGATTCCAGCGGTGCTGAGATCGGCTTTAACGATGATTTTCGAGACGATTCCCAGGCATTGCTCACCCACCACGCCGATTCTCGGCTGACCGCCGTCATGTCCGGCAGGGGCCCCTACTATCTTCACCTGACCGACGCCCAGCGCCAGGGTGGCGAGGACTTCATCTACCGGCTCTACATTCGGGCTCCGCGGCCGGATTTCGAGTTGCGCGTGGTGCCGTCCTGTATTATCGCTCGGCCGGGAACCACCGTACCGATTACAGTGCATGCCTTTCGGAGCGATGGCTTTGACGATCCAATCCATCTCTCGCTGGTCGAGCCGCCCGACGGATTTAAACTCAGCGGCGCCGTGGTGCCGGGCAATGCGGACACCGTACAGCTGACGTTGACCGTTCCCCCGGTCGCGGCGAAGGCCCCCTTGCTGCTCGAAATGGAAGGCCAATCGTTGGGCAGCCGCAGGCATCGCCGGTTTTCGCGCCCCGCCATCCCCGCGGAGAGCATGATGCAGGCTTTCCTGTGGTTGCAGGTCGTGCCCGCCGAGCAGTGGGCCGTGGTGGTCAACGGCCAGCCTGCCGCCAAGATCCCGCTGGAGTTTCCGCCGGTCGAACGCATCAAGCTGAAACACGGCGGAGCGACGCCGCTGGGCGCACGGTTGACCGAGAAACAGCCGCCGGCCAACGAGCTGCGTGTCGAGTTGATCAATCCGCCCAAGGGCATTACGGTCGAGAAGGTATCGCCCGAGGCGGGAGGTTTAATCGTGTCGGTCGCCAGCGACGCCAAGGCGGCCGATCCAAGTCTGCAGGGAAACCTGATCTTCGAAGTCTTCCGCGAATGGACTCCGGCTGCCACGGAGGAGATGCCCGCCCCCAAGCCGTTGCGCCGTTCCTACGGAATCCTGCCGGCGATGCCCTTTGAATTGACCGGCCAATCGCCGCGAAAATAATTCGCCTTCAGCCGCCCCCCGGACCGCGTGTTGACAATTCCGGCCATGCGATGTGCAGAGCCGCCAGCAGGCGCCGATATCGTTCGTACTTGACGCGGTATACGTCCGCCCGGCGGGGATCGGGCTCGAAGCGGCGGGCGATCCGGACCATCGCCGCGCAGGCCGATGGGTAATCGGGATAGAGGCCCACGGCGACGGCGGCACAGATGGCGGCCCCCAGAGCGCCCAGTTCGGCGCCCTCGGGAATCTCGACCGGCAACTGCAGGACGTCGGCTGCGATTTGCATCCAAACGTCGCTGCGCGTCGCGCCGCCGCTGGCGCGAATTCGTTCCGGTCGTCGGCGGGCGTTGAGCAGTCGCTGCAAATGATCCTGGTGCGCGAACACCACGCCTTCGTACACCGCCCGCAGCACATCACCCCGATCGCACCGGCTGGATAGCCCGACTAAGGTTCCCGTCGCGTCGGGATGCGAATTGGAACCGTATAGAAACGGCAGGAAGATCACCGCGGAATCTTCCGGCCGCCTGCGCGCAATGATTTCGTTCACGCGGTCGTAGACGTCGGCCTGGGGCGTCTCGCCTCCGCCGGCGCAGTCCGGCAGAAGCTGGGCGATCATCCACTCCAAGTTGCCGGCGGACGTCGGGCTGGCTTCGATCATCAGATATTGGCCCGGCACGCAGTACCGCGCGGTCATGAAGACGTCGTCGTCCGCCGCCGGCGCCGGCGACACGTATTGATTGATGCCCCACGTGCCCAAAACGATGCCGACGTCACGGTCGTCGAGCAGGGCCGAAGCCAACCCGCAAGCGTCGATGTCGAACAAGCCGCCGGCGACCGGAGTGCCGGCGGCCAAGCCGGTTTCAGCGGCGGCCGCGGGCGTCACTTCGCCGCACAAGTCCGCCGACAGGCACAGCGGTGGCAGCTTGTCGAATGCGTCCTCGATCCCGAACCGGGCCAGGATGTCTCGGTCGTAACGTGCCGTACCGACGTCCATCAAGCTGGTGCCGGACATATCGGTCAGCTCGGCGGCAGCTTGGCCGGTCAGTTTCAGTCGGATGAAATCCTTGCACATCAAGACCCAGCGCGTCCTGGCGTACGCCTGCGGTTCGTGATCCCGCAGCCAGGCCAGCAGCGCATTCGGCTGGCCGGGCCACAGCGACTGCATGGTCTTGGGCCGCACGATTTGGCCGATGCCGTCGGCGTTCCACCGTTCCACATAGCCGCGGGCTCGGGTATCGGCCGAAAAGATTGCGGGGCGAACCGGTTCGCCGGCCGCATCGACCAGGTAGATTCCGTTGCCGTGTCCCGTGCAAGCGACGCAGGCGATCTCGTGCGGAGCGACGCTCGACACGGCCAGAACCTGGCGCACGGCCCCCGCCACCGCCGACCACAATTGGCGCATGTCGAACTCCGACCACCCCGGCGCGGGCGCGAGCGTCTCCGACTTGGCGCCGGCGACCGCCACCGCGCGTCCGTCCAAGGAGAACAACGCCGCCTTGGCCATCGTGCCGCCGTTGTCGATGCCTAACAGGAATTGGTTTGCCATCGAGCGATCCTCCGTTGCTGCTTGCCGAACCGCGCTCCTCAATCGGCTCCACCGTGCGACCCGGTCCACGGCTGGGTCACCACGGCGGCCATGATTTTGCCGACGTGCGGCTCGGCTCGTCCGGCGGCGCGGATCACATCCGCTGCGCGCACGATCGCCGGACAATCCAGACGTGCGACGTTGGTGACGACCGACAGGGCCAGCGTGCGCAGTCCGCAGGCGGCCGCAGCCACGGCTTCGGGCACCGTGGACATGCCAACCACGTCGCCGCCGATTCGCCGCAGAAAGCGATACTCCGCCCGCGTCTCGTAGTTGGGGCCAGTCATGGCGACGTATACGCCGCGATGGGCCGCGAAGTTTTCGCGGCGGGCAACGGCCAGCGCCTGTTCGATCAGCGTCGAATCGTACATGGGCGCGTAGCCTCGCGGGGCGACGTCGAGGGAAGGCGAGGCCAATCCGGGGCGCGAGAAATTCCAAAATAATAGGTTGATGTGGTCGCTCACGACGACGACGTCACCGGATGCGAACTTGGGATTCAGCCCGCCGCCGGCGTTGGACAGGACCAATCGCCGGGCGCCCAGCGAGTGAATCGCCAAGACCGGCAGTGCCAATTCGGCTGGCGAGCAGCCCTCGTAACCGTGACAGCGGCCGTCCATCACGATCACGGCCTGTCCGCCAAGGTAGCCGCACACCAGCCGGCCGCGATGCCCCACGGCGGTTGAACGCGGAAAGTGCGGGATCTCGGAATAGGGAATCATCGCTTCGGCCTGAACCAGGCCCGACAATCGGTGCAAGCCCGTGCCCAGCACCAGCCCAGCTTCGGGCCGTCCGTCCCAACGGCCGCGAATCGCCGCCGCGGCCGCACGCACGCGCGCAGAAGTTACGCAGTCAGCCACGATGCGAGGTATCATTGGTCATTGGTCATTGGTCAGTGGTCAGTGGTCTCTCCCGCCAGCACTCCCAGCAGCAGCGTGCACAGCTTGGGTTCGGCCGCGTTGGCGACGGTGATGATTTTTTCCACGTTCGCCGGTTCCAAGGCGTCCGGCAGGCACATGTCGGTGACGACGGAAAAACCGACCACGCGCAGACCGCAATGGACGGCGACGATCACCTCGGGTACCGTGGACATGCCGACGACGTCCGCTCCGATCACGCGCAGAAAGCGGTATTCGGCGCGGGTTTCCAAGTTCGGCCCGGGCACGGCCACGAAGACGCCTTTGTGCGCCACGATGTTTTCGCGGCGCGCCACTTCGAGCGCGCGGTCGACCAGGCGTTGCTCGTATGGCTCGCTCATATCGGGAAACCGCGGGCCCAGGCGGTCGTCGTTGATCCCGATCAACGGGTTGTCGCCCATCAAATTGATGTGGTCTTCGATCACCATGATGTCGCCGGAGCGGTAGTAGGGATTCATGCCGCCGCAGGCGTTGGACACGACCAGCAGCCGCGCGCCCAAGGCTCGCATCACGCGGACTGACAGGGTGATGTCCTTCAGCGAGTAGCCCTCGTAACGGTGGAACCGGCCCGCCATCGCCATCACCGGCAGTCCTTGCAGTTGTCCGCAGATCAGGCGACCGTGATGCGTCGGGGTGGTCGAACGGGGAAAGTGGGGGATGTCGTCGTAGTCGAACTCGGCCGCGACCTCGATCTGGCGGACCAATCCACCGAGACCGGTGCCGAGAATGATGCCGGCATGGGGCTGAACGGGCCACTGGGCTCGAATCATGGCGGCGGCCGTTTCGATTTTGTCGTGCAAATCGAGCATAAGCGATGTCCTTTTCGAGTGTTATCGGGTGTGACTGGCGTCTACCAGGCCGGCCAGCACTTGTTTGGCGGCGCCGCTATCCAAGGCTGCGGCTGCCGCATCTGCGCCGTCCAGCAGCGTTGTCACTTGCCGCACCGTCCACAACGCGGCGGCGGCGTTCATGACAATGATGTCTCGCGCCGGGCCCCGGCTGCCGTCGAGCACTTGGCGGATCATGGCGGCGCTGGCCTCCGGTCCGTCGACGCGCAATGCGGCCAAATCGGTCGACGTCATACCGAACATCTCCGGCGACCACGTCGCCAGCGAGATCCCCTCCGGGGTCACTTCGGAAACGTCCGTCTCTCCGGCCAGGGTTACTTCGTCCAGTCCATCCCGTCCGCAGACGACCACGGCTCGCTGTCCACCCAATCGCTGCAGGGCCGCCGCCAATACCGGTCGCAGCGCCGGCCGCCCGACGCCCAACAGCTGGAACGGGGCCGCCGCCGGATTGCACAGCGGCCCCAACAGATTGAAAATGGTCGGCACGCCCAACCGCTTTCGGACCGCCGCGGCATGCCGCATCGAGGGATGCAGCAGCGGGGCGAAGCAGAAGCACAGGCCCACCTGTTCCAGGCAGCGTTCGACGGTTTCCACCGGAGCGTCGATATCCACCCCCAGGGCGGCGAGGACGTCCGCCGAGCCCGAGTTGCTGGTCACGCTGCGATTCCCGTGCTTGGCGACCGGCACGCCGGCCGCTGCGGCCACCAGCGCCGCCCCAGTGCTGATGTTGAACGTTCCCGAAGCGTCGCCGCCCGTGCCGCACGTGTCGAGCACGCCCGTCCGCGACGTGCGGATGCGGATCATGTGCGAGCGCATTGCCCGTGCCGCCCCGGCGATCTCGTCGACCGTTTCCCCTTTGGCTCGCAAGGCCAGCAGAAACTCCGCCATGTCGTTTTCGCCGGCTGTGCCCTGCATGAACAAGCCGATCACCGCTGACATCTCGTCCAAACTCAGGGACTCGCCTCGTCCGAGACGGGCGGTGAATTCTGATACCATCATGCACGTCGTCCTTCGTGTACAAGGGCGGAATTTGGCGGCTATTGTGTCACGAGTGCTCTCAATCGGCAAGCGTACCCTGTTGGCAAGGGGGGGAAGTATCTAAAATAACGTCGTGCGGCCCGATGCGTTGTCAGACCGTGGAAAGACAAATTGGTCAGTGGTCAGTGGTCATTGGTCATTCGTCCTTAACCCTTAATCCTTTCCCCTCCGAGCCAGCCATGTCAAACGTGTTTCGCAACATTCCGTCGGTGAACGAACTCCTGGAGAGTCCCCCCTTGCGTCAGCTGGTCGAGCGTGCCAATCGCAACACGGTCGTTGCCGGCGTGCGGCGATTTCTGGACAGCATGCGAACGGAGATTCAGACTGCGGCGGCTGACATCAAAGTCCCGACTCCCGGCGAGTTGGCGGAGCGTATCGCGCACTGGATTGCGAATCAAGAGACTGCCAATTTGCGGCCCGCAATCAATGCTACCGGGATTTTGCTGCACACGGGACTGGGCCGAGCGCCGCTGGCCGAGGCCGCGATCCAGGCGATCGGCGACGTGGCCCGGGGCTATTCCAGCCTGGAGGTGGATGTGGCCACCGGCGAGCGGTCCCAGCGGGTACGGGACGTCGCCGCGGCCTTGGCCAATCTGACCGGCGCCGAAGCGGCCACCGTGGTCAACAATAACGCGGCCGCGACGATGTTGACGCTGGCGGCACTGGCCCGCGGCCGCGAGGTGATCGTTTCACGCGGCCAGTTGGTCGAAATCGGCGGCAGTTATCGGCTGCCGGAAGTGATGGAAATGAGCGGCGCGAAACTGTGCGAAGTCGGAACGACGAATAAGACGGGGATCGACGATTACCGGATGGCAATCGGTGCGGACACGGCGGCCCTGATGCGCGTCCACTGCAGCAACTTTGCGATCGTCGGATTTACCGAACAGGCCTCGCTGGCGGAATTGGTCGCGTTAAGCGCCAAGCATCAATTGCCCCTGATCGACGACATCGGCTCCGGCGCCATCGAGGACTTGGCCGCTTACGGAATCACCGGCGAACCGCTCGTCGCCGATAGCATCCGCGCCGGGGCCGACGTGGTGTTGTTCAGCGGCGACAAGCTGTTGGGCGGTCCGCAATGCGGGATCATCCTGGGCAGGAAGCCTCTGATTCAGAAAATCATGCAGCATCCCTTGTCGCGGGCTCTCCGGGTGGACAAGCTCACGCTGGCGGCGCTGCTCGAGACGTTGCGACTGTATCAAGACCGCGAAACGGCCGAACGGTCCCTCCCGCTGTTATCGCTGTTATCCACGTCCGTGACGAACTTGCAGCAGCGCGCCCAGCGACTGGCGCCCCAGTTGGCCGCTTGTCCGGCGATCAAGTCGGCGGAGCCTGTGGAATCGCATGCGTACCTGGGTGGCGGCAGCGTGCCTTCACAGGGGATCGCCAGTTGGGCGATCGCCCTCGAACCGGCTCGCGGCAGCGTCGATGAACTCGCCGCCAGCCTGCGGACAGGGATGCCGGCCGTCTTTGGGCGAATTTCCAAGGACCGGCTGTTATTGGATCTTCGGGCCGTATTCCCTCGCGATGACATGCGTCTGGTCGAATCGGTTCAACTGATTCAGGCAAGCACAGCCAGCGAGCCCGTAACGGAGGGCGATTCCAGTGCCCCCTAGGTGATCCCTTGCACAGTCGCTATAAAAGCGGAAACTAGGCGAAACCGCGAACAGCGCGATCTGTTCGCCGCTGTGGTATACAAAAGGTTGACCTCTCGATTTCACTTCAGGAAAGGATTTTGACATGGCAGTTCTCGTCACCCAACCCGCACCGGACTTCTCTGCGCAAGCCGTCATGCCGGATGGCTCGTTCCAGCAAGTCAGCTTGTCCGACTACAAGGACCAGTACGTCGTGCTGTTCTTCTATCCGCTGGATTTCACGTTCGTTTGCCCCACGGAAATCATTGCATTTTCGGACAAAGCCGCCGAATTCGAGAAGCTTGGCGTACAGTTGCTAGGAGTTTCCGTCGACAGCCACTTTACCCACTTAGCATGGCGGAACCTGCCACGAACCGACGGCGGCTTGGGACAGATCGACTACCCGCTTGTGGCGGATTTGAATAAAGAAATCAGTAAATCTTATGACGTACTGCTCGCCGGCGGAATCGCGTTGCGCGGCCTGTTCTTGATCGACAAGGCCGGTATTGTCAAGCACCAAGTTGTCAACGATTTGCCATTGGGGCGAAGTGTGGATGAAGTGTTACGGATCGTCAAAGCGCTGCAATTCGTCGAGACGCACGGCGAAGTCTGTCCGGCTAACTGGCAGGAGGGAGCAAGGACGATCAAGCCGACTGTCAAGGACAGTAAGCAGTTCTTTAGCGCCGAGTACGCTAAGAAATAGGGCGGCCTTTTCGCCGCGGGCCGTCTCAGGCTCGATCAGGTCAGGTAAACTAGGACAAGTGACATTTGCGTTACGAGCAGAGCCAGCTACGATTACGCCAGCGACTCGTAGGCACTAGCAACTAGATGGCGTCCTTTGCAGGGGATCAGCACCTTGGCAACCGTGCTTATCGTCGACGATAACCCAATTGACCGCCGACGCGCTGCAGGCGTGGTGGAACGGGTTGGGATGAAGACCTGTTTTGCTGAGCACGGCCGGGAAGCCTTGGAGATCATCGCCCGCGAGCCTCCGGACGTCGTCCTGACCGACCTGCTCATGCCGGAGATGGATGGTCTGGAGTTGGTCGAGCGGATCAAGCGGGACTATCCTGCGACGCCTGTGATCCTGATGACGGCCCACGGCAGTGAGGAGATTGCCGTCAAAGCCCTGCGGACGGGGGCTGCGAATTACGTTCCCAAAGGAAACCTGTCGCGCGACTTGGTGCATACGATTCGTGAAGTGCTCACCGCGGCCAGCACCAAGCGGGACGAGCAGCGCGCGCTGGCTTGTTTGCGGCAAGCAGAGTTGCATTTTACCTTGGGCGTCGAAAATAGCGGACACGAACCGCTCGTCGGTTTTTTGCAGGGGCAATTGCGGACGTGGAAACTGTGTGACGACGCCGACTTGATCCGCATTGGGACCGCTTTGCACGAGGCCTTTGTGAACGCAATCGAACACGGCAACTTGGAATTGGATTCCGATTTGCGGAACGATCCGGAAGGCGCTTATCAACGGATGGCCGAAGCCCGGCGCCGCGAGGCGCCGTACCGTGATCGGAAAGTCCAGGTGCGCGCGCACCTCGATCGCGACGAGATTCAGATTATCATCCGCGACGAAGGACCCGGCTTCGACCCCAGCGGTTTGCCCGATCCCACCGTTCCGGAAAACATCGGCAAGATCAGCGGTCGTGGACTGTTGTTGATCCGCACATTCATGGACGACGTACGATTCAACGAGACCGGCAACGAAATCGTCATGATCAAGAGAAAGTCCAACTGATTCGGCGCCGTGGCGACAGCGGCCGAGGGACGTGCTGACGCCGACGTGGGAGGGAATCGTACTGAAGCCAGAACCCGTGTCGCACAGCCTTCGTTGTTGGGCGACGACTCACACGGTTTGTCGGCCAGCCGTGCACGATGCTTGCCAGTGAGCAGTGCTATAGCATGAACAGTCCTGCTTCGATCAGCTTGCTGAGTTCCTTCTTGGCCGCCGCGGGCGTTGCCGCGGATGTGCTATCCCCGGGAACGTCGGCGGGAGCGGGCCTGTATGTGGCGGCCGTGCTGGTCGCGTGCTTTCTGCCGTCTCGCGGTGTTGTGTTCCTTGTGGCCGCTGCTTGTTCGGCTGCGGTCTTACTGACGCCGGTTCTCGCCTCGCCGCAGTTCGGACATGCTGCCGCCGCATCCGCATGGCTCCTTCGTGCATTGACCCTGGGTGCGATCTGGCTGGTCGCGCTTCTCGGCTTGGCTCTGCCCGAATTGCGAAAACGCTTGTCCGGTTTGGAAACCGAACGAGCGGCCGTCCAGCGCACCCTGACGGATACGCAGCAGCGGGTGGGCGAGTTGGAATACGATTTGACGGCAGCCGAGCAGCGGTTGGCCCTGGCGAACAGGGAGTTGGCGGCGACCGGGGGCAAAATGGCGCACGCAGAGACCAGGCTGAAACAGCAAGCCGAGCACGCCGCCACGGCGCTCGGCCAAGCCAACGACCAGTTACAGGCGCAGATCGCTCAACGGCAGCGAACGGAACGCGCGCTGCGCGACGCCCAGGCGCAGTACACCTCTCTGGTCGATAGCTTGCCGGTGCACGTTATTCGCAAGGATCGGCAAGGTTGTTTCGCCTTTGCCAGCCAGTCCGTCTGCAAGCTGTTGGGCAAACCCTGGGACGAGATCCGCGGCAAAACGGACGCGGATCTGTACGAGCGGCACTTGGCGGAGAAATACCGCGAAGACGACCTTCGCGTGATGGAATCGAAGACTAAGTTCGAGTCCGTCGAAGCGCATGACTTGCCCGGCTTTGGCCGGATTTGGGTGCAGGTCATCAAGACGCCGATGCTGGGGCCCAAAGGCAATGTTGTGGGTGTCCAGATTCTGTTCTGGGACGTGACGGCCCGAGAAAAGGCATTGAACGAGTTGCGGGAGAGCGAAACCCGCAAACGGATGATCTTCGAAGCTTCGATGGATTGCATCTTGTTCACGGACGAGTCCGGCAAGATTCTTGAATTCAACCGGGCCGCCGAAGTGGTCTTCGGCTATCCGCGGCAGGAGGTGATTGGCAGGAATATGACGGACGTGTTCGTCCCGCCCGAACTCCGCGACCGGCAGCGAGCGAATGTGGAACGTTACATGGGCGCCGGCGAATTGGGATCCATGCTGGGCCGGCGCTTGGAAACGTCGATGATCCGCAAGAACGGCGAGCCATTCCTGGCAGAGATGACCATGCAACCGATCCCGCTGGCCGAAGACGCCACCGGCTTCGCCGTCTTTGTGCGGGACATTACCGTGGTGAAGAAGGCCGAGGAAGATCTGGTAAATGCGAAAGACGCGGCGGAGAGCGCGAACCGGGCCAAGGGCGCATTCCTGGCGAACATGAGCCACGAGATCCGGACTCCGATGAACGCTATCATCGGCATGACGGAACTAGTGCTGGCCTCCGAACTGGATCACGAACAACGCGATTATTTGCGGACGGTGCTCGAGTCGAGCAATTCGCTGCTGGCCTTGCTGAACGACGTTTTGGATTTTTCTAAGATTGAATCCGGGCGGTCCGACCTGGAAGAAACCGAATTCGATCTTCGTCAGTCTGTCGAAGAGAGTATTCGTTCATTCTTGTATCGTGCCAAACAGAAGGCCCTCGGCTTGAGTTTCGAGATTTCGCCCGATACGCCTGACTGGCTTGTCGGCGATCCGCTCCGTTTGCAGCAGATACTCGTCAACCTGGTCAGTAACGCCGTTAAATTCACCGACCGTGGCAGTATCTGCGTCCGTGTGCAGACGGTTTCGACCATCGAGGACACCGCTGTGCTGCGATTCGAAGTGTCGGATACAGGAATCGGAATCCCCGCCAACAAGTGCCGCAAGATCTTTGAGGAATTCGAACAGGCCGACAGTTCCACCAAGCGGCGGTTCGGCGGGACGGGCCTGGGACTGGCCATCTGCTCGCGACTGGTCCAGATGATGCAGGGAGAGATCGGCGTGGACAGTGAAGAAGGCCGAGGCAGTCTGTTCTATTTCACCGTTTCGCTGGGTCTGCCACAGAACCGTCCACGGACCGCCGAGACGCTGGCGGCAACGCCGGTGGTACTGATCGCCGACCGCCACGCCGCGGAAGCCGGCGGAGCAGAATCAGGCTTGCGGATCTTGTTGGCCGAAGACAGCCCCGCCAATCAGAAGCTGGCCCTGGGCTTGCTCAAGAAGCACGGCCACCACGTGGTTGTCGCCAACAGCGGCAAAGAAGCGTACGACGCCTTCCTTGCGCAGCAGTTTGACCTTATCTTAATGGACGTCCAGATGCCGGACATGGATGGATTCGAGGCGACCATGGCGATTCGCGCTGCCGAACACGATTCGCATGTGCCGATTATCGCGATGACGGCACATGCCTTGAAAGGCGATCAGGAACGCTGCTTGGAAGCCGGCATGGACGATTACATCGCCAAACCCGTCCGCGCTCAAACGCTGTTCGCGGCCGTCAGCCGCGTCGCGGGTTCCCGTCAGCCGCCCGCCTCGTCGGACAATTGAGGCTGTCGGCGGTCCGAGGTTCCGTCTGGGAAACATTGCTTGCGTCGGCGGTCTATGGCCGCACTGAGGAGAAAGCCGTTTTGATCCAATCGCCGCATTTTTTGTATATTGAGACCGTCGGCTGCCAGATGAACGTGCTGGACAGCGAAATGGTGGTGGCCAGCTTGCGCCGGCACGGATACGAAATCGTGGGTTCGGTCGACCGCGCCGACACGATCCTGTTCAATACCTGCAGCGTGCGGCAGCATGCCGAAGACAAGATCTATAGCGCTTTGGGCCAGCTCCGGCGGCATAAACAGCGGCATCCCGAGAAGATTATCGGAGTGCTGGGGTGCATGGCTCAAAAGGATCAGCGGCAGATCTTCGAGCGCGCTCCGTATGTAGACCTGGTCATTGGGCCGGGCCAGCTGCAGCAGACCGCCGAATTGATCGAGGCGGCGCGGACCGGCCGCGGCCAGCAACTGGCGGTCAGCTTGGGCCGCCGGGACGGGCCCGTGGAACAAATCCGACGCAGCCACGAGACGTTCGATCCGTTGCGCGATCCCGCGATGCGGCCAACGCCGTTTCAAGCGTACTTGCGAATCCAGATCGGCTGCGACAAGTTTTGCACCTACTGTGTCGTGCCCCTGACCCGCGGTCCGGAACAAGGCCGTCCGCCGGAGGACATCCTCGCCGAGGCGCGGGTGCTGGCGGACCAGGGCTGCCGGGAAATTACGCTGTTGGGTCAGACCGTCAATAGTTACCGCTACCGCAGCGGCGGCCGCACGACGCGGCTGGCCGATTTGCTCGTGGCCCTGCACGAGATCGACGGCATCCGGCGGCTGAAGTTCGTCACCAATTACCCCCAGGACATGACCGTCGAGTTGCTGCAGACGATGCGCGACCTGCCTAAGTGCTGCCGCTATTTGCACGTGCCCCTGCAAAGCGGATCGAACCGGATCCTGCAGGCCATGAAACGCGGCTATACGGTCGAGGACTATCGGGAAATGATGACTCGCATTCGGGAAATCCTGCCCGAGACAGCCGTGTCGAATGATTTCATCGTCGGCTTCTGCGGAGAAACCGAGGAGGATTTTCAGCAGTCCGTCGAACTGCTCCGCGAGTGCCGTTTTAAGAGCAGCTTTATCTTCAAGTACAGCGAGCGGCCCGGTACCAAGGCGGCCGATCTGCTGCCGGACGACGTGCCGGACGAGGTCAAACGGCGGCGGAACCAAGAATTGCTGGCATTGCAGGACGCGATCAGCGAGGAGGACAACCAGACGTTCCTCGGCCGCGCGGTCGAGGTGCTGGTCGAGGGCCCCAGCCGCGCCGCGGAGAAGCGCGCCGCGGAGAAGCGCGGCGCGGACGGCGACGCGCTGCAAGTGACCGGGCGGACGATGTGCGATCGGATCGTCGTATTTCCCGGATCACGGCACCAGGTCGGTCAGCTGCTGTCTGTGACGATCCTGGATTGCACCGCCCACACCCTGATCGGCGAAGTGCTGCCCCAGCCAGCCGTCCCGGAACTTGCCCTGCTTTCCGGCTCCGAACTTCGGGCCACCGTCTGATCCGTGACGGCGCGAAGACCAGGAGGGATTATTCAAAAGGATTTTCGGGCATCTTCCCGGCCTCCTGCGCTTGCTGGACGAAATCACGGTCGCCGGGGCTGAGTTTGTCCAAGGGAACTCGAATCTCCTTGCCATCCTTGCGTTTCAGTTGCACGTTACCGTCGGCGACTCCCAGGTACGTGGCCTCGATCTTGTACGTGCCTGTGACGTCCGACCAGGTGCGCCAGCCCATGTCCCCGGCTGCGGACGGCGACTTGGCGGGCTGGAACAGTTCCTCGGGAGCCAGCTGCAATTGCTCCCGCGCGATCGGCTTGTCCCAGGCGGTGGTCGACCAGCCGCGCGGGTGGATTTTGACTTGGCCGTCGTCCAGTAATTCGAGGACATCGGCCGGCTTCCAAAACGAGTGATCTTGGAATTGCAGGATCTGCCCGACGTACAGCGGCGTGTCCTTCGTGACCGCGCGGGCGGTCGACGGAACGGGTGACGGGCGAGCGTACTTCTGATCCAATTCCTTCCGCGGCCGGTACTCGAGCGACCATTGCAACAGCGCCTTGTGGGCGGCTTCACGAATGGAGCGTTCCGAGTGCATCAGAAGCGATTCGACCGCCGCGGCAACTTCGCGGTCGGGATCCGCAGGCGATTTCTTGGCCAGGTCGCCCAGGACCTTGCTGACAGCCTCCGTATCGGTCCCGCGAAGCGACGCCAGGACGGCTTTCTGCTCCTCGGGGCTCAAGGGCGCTTCGGCCTGACGTTTCATCTCGGCTTGCGCGCGGGCATGCTCCTCGGCCTTGAGACGCAGTTCTTCTTGCTGACGCTCTCGCTCGGCCCGGATGGCGGCCAATTCATCTTCACTTAGAAGCCGATACTCGAGCTTGACGGGGATGGTGATCTGCTGGTTCTCCGCATTGACGACCAGTTTCAGATCCATCTGCAGCGATTCGGACACGTGCAGCTTGCGGTGAAAGGTCCAGGTGCCGCTGCCGGCGAACGTGAAATCGGTTTCACCCGCCTGCGGTGCAGGAGACTTCAACTCATAGGTTTTCGCGACCGTCACCAAATCGCCCTCTTCCCGGGTGATCGAATACGCGGCCGACTCCGAGGCCGATTGGACCTGCTCGTCTTTCTGGCCGCGTCCGAACGGATCGAAGGGGCCGAAGCGTGGAAAACGATCGTCGTTGCGCTGTTCCCGTTCCGCGATCGACGCGCCGCCGAGCAGCTTCCATTGCCGCTGGCCCGGCTGCGGCAGCGGCTCGAACGGCAGCAGCGAGACGTTGCCCAACAGATACGGCAGTTGCGAATCGCCTTTCATCTGCTTGACCTCGCCGGAGGACGACAGCGTGATCTCGTTGGTGGTCTGTTCGGTGCCGCGAAAGTTGCTGCGAGAAAACGGACTGGGCGGCGGCATGTGCGGCGGCCCGAAGCGGGGCCCCGCGCCGCGGGAGCCGGCGGATTCCTTCCAGCTTGTCGCCTGAGTCAAGCCGCCCTGATAAGTCACGCTACGGCTGTCCCCGTCGGCGGACTTGACGGTGAAGTGGATGGTGCCTTGATACGTCTCCGTCTTGGCGGGCAGATCGACTTCGATTTTCACGCGATAGGCAAACGCCTGCGCCGGCTGCCAGTCGTAACGCAACGCGGCCGGTTGGGCGCTGGCCGACTGGGGCAGACTCAGGATCGGCAGGATGGCGGCAACACTCAGGCACCAACGGAGGATGAACATCAGCAGGCTCCTTAAAAGCGGCGAAGAAATAAGTGTCGCCAAGATTGTAGTCGTCACGCTCCGCCGTGACGACAATGTCATCACGGCGGAGCGTGATGACCACATTGAAAAACCGACAGTTATTTCCTTGCCGATCCGTGCGCGAACGGATTCGAGGGCGAAACAGCCGACAACAGTTATACGAAGTCCCGGGAGACAAGGAAACGCCGCATACGCTGCGGCGCGCCTCGATTCAGCTCAGTTTCATGTCGATCATCGGCCGGGCCACCTGGCGCTGTTCCAGCGCGGCCAGAGCCTCGTTGACTTCGTTCAGCCGAAACGGCACGGAGCACAGCGGACTCAGATTCAACCGCCCGCTCTGAATCAGCCGGCAATATCGCGGAAAGTCGCGATCCGGCTCGTTGTCACCGCCCCAGGTGCCCAACAGACGCTTTCCCTGATTCAACTCGCGCGGATCCAAGGCGATCGTTTCTCCGTGACGAGCGTTTCCCACGACCACGGCTGCCCCGCCCTGGCGCCGCACGGCGGCGAGAGCTTGCCGCATGACATCGGGGCGTCCGCTGGCCTCGACGGCAATATCGACTCCGCCGGAACAAAGCTTCTGTAACGCAATCACCGGGTTCTGCTCGCAGGCCAACACGACATGGCTCGCTCCCAGTTCCAGCGCCACGCGCAGCCGCTCGGGACTGACGTCGATGGCCACCAGGGGCTGTGCGCCCGCCAATTGGGCGCCGGCGACGGCACACAGTCCGACCCCGCCGGTCCCGAACACGGCGACGCTCTGGCCGGGGCGGACGCCGGCCGTGTTCAGTACCGCGCCCACGCCCGTGGCGACAGCACACCCGAGCAACGCGGCGTCGCGAAAATCAAAACCGGCCGGCAGCACCGTCACGCGGTTCTCGCTCACCACGGCATGGCGGGCGAACGTCGTGACCGCGCCGGCATTCACGGTCCGGCCGTTCCATCCGTAGACCGTGCCCGGCACGTCGGCCCCCGAGCCTTTGATCCAGGACAGCGCCACCCGATCGCCAAGCCGGCACTTGGTAACGCCCAATCCCACCTGCTGCACGATCCCGCTGCCCTCGTGCCCCAGGCAGTGAGGCAGATAGGGATCTTGCCCGCGATGGCCTTGGCATTCCAGCCACTGGGTGTGGCAGACGCCGGCCAAGGCGATCTCGACCAACACCTGGCCCGGCTTCAAGTCAGGAACGTCCAATTCGGCGATTACCACCGGCCGCCCCACCTGTTCGAGCACCGCCGCAGTTGTCTTCATATCATCGCCCCTTTGCGTCTTTCGTCGCTGCAGTTCGATAGGCATCGAGAATTCTTGTCGTCACCGATTCCGCATCCAGTCCTAAGCGCTGCCGAGCGAAACTCTGACCGCCGGTCTCGTGAAAGAAATGATCCGGCGTTCCGATCCGCAGCAGCCGTGCCGGCACGGGCGCTTGATCCGCAAGCCATTCGGCGACGGCCCCGCCGAGCCCGCCGATCACGCTGTGCTCTTCCAGCGTCACCACCAGCGACCCGCCGGCAAAACTCTCCTGCAACAACGCTTCGTCGAGCGGCTTGACGGTGTGGAAACTGACCAGTCGAACCGACAGCTTCTCGGCCTCCAAACGATCTGCAACCGCCACGGCCGTGGGCAACAGATTGCCCGTGCTGAGCAGGGTGATTTGAGTTCCCGCGCGGAGCACGATTCCGCGGCCGATTTCAAATACAGGATCCTCGTGGTGAACCGCCGGTTCCCCCTTCTTGCCCAAACGCAAATATAGGGGGGCCTCCTGGGCCAGCGCACACCGCAGTCCCAGTCGAACCTCCGCCGAGTCGCCTGGGCACACAATCTTCAGGCCGGGCAACACCCGCAGCAGCGCGAGGTCCTCGCACGCGTGGTGCGTGGCGCCCAACGAGGCATACGACAAGCCGCCGCCCACGCCCACAATCACGACCGGCGCACGATGATAACAGACGTCCACGCGGATCTGCTCCAGACAGCGGGTCGTCACAAACGGCACGATCGTATACACCACGGGGCGCAAGCCGCATAACGCCATGCCGGCGGCCACGGTCATCATGTTCGCCTCGGCAACCCCACAGTTGAAGAAGCGGTCCGGAAAGCGGCACTTGAAGTCGTCGAACAACCGGTTGCCGATGTCGCCCATGAGCAAGACGATGCGATCGTCCACGGCCGCCAGACTCGCGAGTTCTCGGGCGAATGCGTTTCTCATGCCAGTCCCAGCTCCGCATGGGCTGCCCGCACCTCGTCCGCCGTGGGAATGCGGTAATGCCAGTTGTTGTCGTCTTCCATGAACGAGACGCCCCGCCCTTTGATCGTTCGCGCGATGATGCACGCCGGCCTTTGACCGGTCTGCAGCGAGCGGTCGATCGCCTGTTGCAACTCGGCAAAATCGTGGCCGTTCACTTCCGCCACCTGCCAGCCGAACGCGGACCATTTGTCCGCCAGGGGGCTGAGGGCCAGCACTTCTTCGCTGCGCCCGGTGGCCTGCCAGCGATTGAAGTCCACGATGGCCACCAGGTTCGTGAGTCGGCGAGCGGCGGCGAACATGGCCGCTTCCCAGACCGAGCCTTCGTTGCACTCGCCGTCGCTCAGCACCACCCACACCCGGTAATCGCGGCGCTGGATGCGTCCCGCCAGCGCCATCCCGGCGCCGAGCGACAGCCCGTGTCCCAGCGATCCGGTGGCCGCTTCGACCCCCGGCGCGCAACCGGGACTCATCTGTTCCGACAGACAACTGCCCGGCTGTGCATAGGTGGCCAGCCACTCCCGGGGAAAGAAGCCGCGTTCGGCCAAGACGACGTACAGGGCGGTCGCCGCATGACCTTTGCTGAGGATGAACCGGTCGCGGCACGGATCCCGCGGCTGACGGGGATCGATCTGCAGCGCTCCCCCATAGACCGCGAGCAAGATATCCAGGCAGGACAAGGCGGAGCCCAGGTGCGGGGCGCGGGCCGTGTGGGACATCTGCACCAGCTGTCCCCGCAGGCGACGGGCTGCGTGCTCCAACTCGCGCAACGAGGCTTCGACCGATAATGTTTCGCTCCGTGACGACATGGTCCCTCCGGCCTCGTTCCTTCGTGCGGACTATTGAAGACTTGCCAGTTGCATCGTCTTGATGTTGAAGTAGCGAGGATCGGTCATCGAGTCGGGGATCTGGCCCGCATCGAAGGCGGTCACGAGATCCTGCGCTGCGTCGGCGATCGTGTGCGTCGGCGCAAAGCCGAGTTCCTGGCGGATTCGGTCCGAGCAGATCCGATAGGACCGCAAATCGTCGGTCGGCTCCTGAACGATTTCGACGGGGCGGTCCGCCAGCACGTCGCGGACCTGGGAGGCGATCTCCAGAACCGTGTGGTTCTCGTAGCCGACGTTCCAGGTCCGGCCGGCCACCGCCTCGTCCGGCACTTCGAGCAGACGCACGTACGCGTCGGTCATATCCTCGATATGCAGATTGGGCCGGTACTGCGAACCTCCGAACACCCGGATCCGGCCGTTGGTAACGGCGTGATTGGTGAGGATGTTCACGGTCAGGTCGAGCCGCAGGCGGGGTGAGTAGCCGCACACTGTGGCGGGCCGCAGGATGACCGTGGCGAAGTCCGGCGCTTGGTACTCGCGGAGGATGTCCTCGCACAACGCTTTGTATTTCGAGTAGTCCGTCAGCGGTTCCAGGCTCAATTCCTCGGTGACGCTCTCCTCTTGCTTCACGCCGTAGACACTGGACGACGATGCGTAGATGAACCGCCGCAGGCCGGCGTCGCGCGCGGCCTGGACCAACGGGCGAAAGGAATCGTAGTTGATCGACTTGCCGAGCGCCGGATCGAGTTCAAAGCTGGGATCATTGGAGATGCACGCCAGATGGATCGCCGCGTCGCAGCCGGCCACGCTCCGGCCGACAAGATCGCGGTCCCGCAAGTCGCCGCGCACCAACTCCAGTCCGGCGTGGTCACGGACGTCGTTCAAGACCTGCTCGCCGAACAGGAACAAGTCCAGCACGCGGACGCGGTAGCCGTGCCGCAGCAGCTTGGGCACGAGCACGGCCCCCACGTAGCCCGCTCCGCCGGTCACCAAGATCCGTTCGCCCTGTCGCATCATATCCAACCGATCTCCAATGCGCCCACGAGGCTATCGCAACAGCGATTCCACGTGACGCCGAAAAACGCCTTCTTCTAAAAACCGGGACTTGCCCATCACCGACACCGCTTCGGCCCCGGCGACATTGCCCAGAAACGCCAATTCCTCCAGGGGCAGGCCGACCGCCGCGCACAGCGACGTGACCGCCAGAAACGCCTCGGCCGCCCCGAACCGATCCACCACGCGAGTCGCCAGCGAGGGAGCCTGTGCGAATCCCGCCTCGGGACCATAGCACAAACAGCCCTTGCTGCCGGTCGTCACCGCGGATTTTCCGGCGTGCAGCAACTGGGCCGCTTGCTGCAGCAAGGACGCAAGTTCGCCGCTGCGGCTGCGGCGGTCCAGCCGCAAGTCGTGCTCGGCCAGGCACACATAATCGGCCCGCGGATACTGCGAAATGGTGTGATAACCGAGATTGGCCGCATTGGCGGGCGTGCTGGCCGCCAGGTACTTGGCCCGCTCGCAAATCGTGCGGATCGACCGCCCGCTCAACATCGTGTGTCCGTAATCCGCTACCACCACCAGGTCCGCTTGAGCGACCTCGTCGCGAAGCCATTCGTCCAGTAAATCCGCCTCGGCGTCCGCCAGCGGAGCTTCGCTCAAGTAATTCAACTCGAACAGCGTATTGGCAAAATAGACCTCGCGATACTGCCGCTTGACGATGGTCGGGGCGCCGGCTTTGAGCACAAAACGCGGCTCAACGTCGGAGCGCAATTGAGCCCGAATCCATTCCTCTTCGGTCTGCTGTTGGCCGAGAAGCCCGATCAATCGTACGTCGCGACAGAAGCCCGCCAGGTGATTCGCGATGGCCAAGGCACCGCCGAGATATCGTTCCTGCGACAAGAAACGGCCCACGACGTTAGGCGATTTGGGCGACTGGCCCATCGTGGAACAGGTAACGTATTCGTCCAGGATCCCCTCGCCCACGACGAGCACGCGCAGGTCTCCGGCTTGCGCCAAGCGACCGAGCATATCGGCCGCCGTGCGCTGCTGGCGAAACTTGAGCAGGTATTGATCGGCTTCCTCGGAGAACGGAGAGAGATAGTTGTTGATCAGGGAAGAGGAACTCGATCGGAACTCGTCGATGAACTCGACGCGAACGCCCAGCGCAGCCGCCTCGGCCTCTTCACGCAACAGCTCCGGGGTCTTGTGGTCGCGAAACTCGGCGCCCTTGACGTACACGTTCGGACGCAGTTGCCGCAGAGCTTCCATCGCGGTCGGGTAATGATTGATGCACACATGGTCCACGCAATCCAGAGCCGCCAGAGCCTCCGCACGCAGCCGCTGTTCAAACGCCGGCCGATGGGGGCCTTTGTTGACGAACGAATCGGCCGTCACGGTGACGATCAGAAGATCGCCCAGCTGCCGGGCGGCTTGCAGATAACGAATGTGGCCGATGTGCAGCAGATCGAAGACCCCGTGGCAATGCACGATGACCAAGGATTGGCGGCGTTGCTCGTCCAGAAGCTGGACGACGTCCTCCAACGGTGCAATCTTGCTGTGCATTCAATTCCTCCACGGACAGCGGGCAAATCAATCGTTATTATTCCGCCGGGACGTGATCGGGACAAGGGTGGGGGCCGACGCCGGCTGGAGACGACTTTGACGCATTGAAGTTCGCGTTTTCGCTTGAACCCGGCATGACCACCATCTTTGGGCTGGGAAAACAATTTTCGACTCAATCTTCACCTATCATTCACTTCATCGACTCATCTCTGGCCGGCCCTTGCCTGTTGGCACCGGAATTGCATTTGTCGCAGTTGGAGACCGCAAGGAACGTAACGTGGCTGTCCGAGGTCCGTGCCGCCTGACTCGGCAGGCTCGGAGAGTCGTGCTATCGAAGAGAGGGACACCATAACCGTTCGCGACCGATTTGCAGTAACATTAACGCAGGCCGTTGATCGCGCTGCTTGAGCAAGATCCAACGATTGAACTTGTTTTGGCGGTATTACGGCGAGCAGCTGCCCGGAAGACCGTCTATGAGCAACAACAGAATCCATGCGTTCGGTCCCGACGTACTCGCCGATTATGATGCGGTCGCCTTGGCGGATCTGGTGCGACGGCGGGAGGTCAGTCCGGCCGAACTGGCCGAAGCTGCCGTCGCCCGAGTGGAACAGGTCAATGATACGCTCCATGCCGTCGAGGTGGCGGATTACGAGCGGGCCCTTGGCGGCGCGGGCAGACCGCGCGAGGGGCTATTGGTCGGCGTGCCGACCTTTGTCAAGGACAATACGAATCTTCGGGGCCTGCCTACGGGTTACGGTTCGCAGGCGGTGCCGAGACGGCCCGCCGACGCGGATGGTGCCTTCGCCAGACAGTATCTGTCGCTCGGACTTACCGTGCTTGGCAAGACTACGCTGTCGGAATTTGGACTGAACAGCACCACCGAATATCAGGGCCTGCCGCCGACCCGCAACCCGTGGCAAACGGATTATTCATGCGGAGGCAGTTCCGGCGGTTCCGCGGCTTTGGTGGCTGCTGGCGCCGTCCCGATTGCGCACGGCAATGACGGCGGCGGCTCGATCCGCATTCCCGCAGCGTGCTGCGGCTTGGTAGGAATGAAAGCCTCTCGCGGTCGTCTTGTCGAAGGCGAAATGGCGCGGATGCTGCCGATCAAGATCATTGTCGAGGGCGTGCTGACGCGTACCGTGCGCGATACGGCCCATTTTTTCGCCGGTGCAGAGCGTTACTGGTGCAATCGCAAACTGCCGCCGCTAGGACTGGTCGAAGGCCCCGCCACGCGCCGGTTGACAATCGGCTTGGTAATGGATTCCATCAGCGGGTGCCGGACCTGTCCCGAAACTCGCTCCGTGGTAGAACAGACGGCCGTACTGCTGCAAAGCCTCGGCCATCGGGTCGAGGAAATCCCGCCTCCGGTATCGCAATTCTTCAACGACGATTTTGCTGATTATTGGAGCTTTCTCGCTTTCATGGTGAGCCGTTTCGGCCATCGCCGTTTCGGAAACGAGTTCGAAGCAAGCCGGCTGGATGATCTCACCCGGGGCTTGGCCACTCGTTTTCGTCACCGCAGTTGGCGGTTGCCGATGATGCTGCTCCGATCGCCCTGGACCTTTCGGCAACATGGACGAGCAGTGAAGAATTGCAATGTGGTGCTTTCCCCGGTATTGTGTCATGTAACTCCGAAACTGGGTTACCTCAGTCCCGAGGTGCCCTTTGCGGAACTGTTCCAGCGGATGCGGAAGTACGTCAGCTTTACGCCGATCAACAATGCCAGTGGCAGTCCGGCCATTGCGTTGCCGATGGGAGCAGCTGAAAATGGCTTGCCGATCGGCGTCCAGCTTTCGGCCGCCCACGGTGGCGACCGCATGTTGCTGGAGATCGCCTACGAGTTGGAGCAAGCACGAGTCTGGCGGCGAATTTCAGACGGCTGATAAGATGTTCAGAACCGTGCCGAAGAGGCCATTGAGGAAGAGCATGGGTTGGATCAGGACCAAGAAAAAACCTCCCGACGCGGGCGAAGCAACGAAATTCAACCGTCCCCGGCATTCCTTCCCCTTGGCTGCGGTGCGCCGAACGCTTGCCGTGTTTCGGTTGCTGCGCCGCTGGATCAGCCGTCGGGAATGGACCGTTCGGCTGCTCGGGCTGGAGGTTTTCCCGGCCAAACCGGACACTGCCGGGGTGATTCTCCTGCAGATCGACGGGCTTGCACAGAAGCAATTCGAACGCGCACTAGCGCGTGGAAAGATGCCTTTTGTCAGAAGGCTGTGGAGCGCAGGCGATTACCGCCTGGAATCATTCTATTCGGGAGTGCCTTCGACCACCCCCGCGGTTCAGGCCGAGTTGTTTTTCGGAATTCGCACGGCCGTTCCGGCGTTCGCTTTCCGCGATTCGGAAACGGGCCAGACCATCGAAATGCTCCAATTCTCGGCGGCCGCCAAGATCGAACAAGCGTGCCAAAACGACAGACGCGGCCTGCTCGAAGGCGGCAGCGCTTACTGCAATATTTATCGCGGCGGCGCGTCGGAGCCGCACTTTTGCGCCAGCGCCATGGGCGCTCGAGAACTGTTGGGCCATGCCGGACCGGGGCGACTGATCCTGGTGGCAATCTGGAACAGCATGGCGGTCATTCGCTCGTTGGGCCTGCTGGCCGCCGAGTTCGTGGTTGCGATCAGCGATTTTTTTCGAGGCATTCTCGACGGCCGCGACGTGTGGGCCGAGTTCAAATTGATTCCCTCACGAGTGATCGTTGCCGTGCTGATCCGCGAATTGATCGCCATCGGCGTCGAGGCCGACGCGACCCGCGGGTTACCCATCATCCATGCGAACTTTCTTGGCTATGACGAACAGTCACATGGGCGGGGGCCTCATTCTGGAATGGCCCACTGGTCCCTCAGGCAGATCGACGGGGCGATCGCGCGGATTGTCCGAGCGGCCAGGGCTTCCCACCGGCGCGACTATCAGATCTGGCTGTATTCGGATCACGGCCAACAGGCCTCGACTCCCTACAAAGACCCTCAGGGCCGGACACTCGAACAAGTGGTCCATGAGTTTTTCGATCACGATTGGCGCAACAACCAGTTGGCGCGCGACGATCCGAAAGAGCCTTCGACTCAAGGAATCCAGAGCCAGCGGGCCGGATGGCTGGGCGGAGCCTGGGCCAAGCGATTGGCCGAACTGGAAGAAACGCTTTCTGCTACCGATCGCGAGACCGCAATCGAACGCCCCACCGTCGTCGCCAAAGGGCCGCTGGGCCACATTTACTTGCCCCCCGGCTGTACTCCAGAAACGAAACGCCGGCTGGCAGCCCGCCTCGCGAGTGAAGCTCAAGTTCCCTGGGTCTTCATGCCACATGAGGAGGCGGGAGTGCAGGCATGGCATCGGGATTCAACCTACCGGTTGCCCGAGGATGCCGAGGCGGTCTTCGGCAAGTCGCATCCGTTCTTGCCCGAGCTTCCGGAGGACTTTGAACGGGTCTGCCGTCATCGCGACGCGGGAGACTTGATTATCTCCGGATGGGACACGGATGGTTCGACCGTCACTTTCGTTTGTGAGTTCGGATCCCATGGGGGGCCGGGGCCCGACGAGACCGGCGGCTTTGTTCTGATCCCTTCCGAGGTTCGGATGCCCGCGTATGTGCCGTTCGCATATTGGCGGCCCTCGCGACTCCGCCAAGCCGTCCTCCGGACAGTCGCCCCTGAGCAAGCCAAAGTCGAGTGCGCCGAATCGGTTCCGCACGATCACCGGACGGCGTCCGTGTCCGTCAGGAAGCCTGTGTCGTTGCGAGTCATGACCTACAATGTCCACAGCTGCTTCGGCACGGACGGCAGACTCTCGCTTGCGCGGGTCGCGCGGATGATCGCCTCATGTAATCCGGATCTCGTCGCGCTACAGGAAGTCGACGTCGGCCGCGTGGCGACCGGTGAGATGGATCAAGCGGCAGGGCTGGCGCGCGAACTGGAGATGGACTATACCTTTCATCCCTCGGTGGTCTCGGGAAGTGAATGCTATGGGAATGCCATCTTGAGTCGCATTCCGATCCGCGTCCGCCGGGCCGGATTGCTGCCCGTGCTCGCCGGTGCGCCCCAGTGGGAACCGCGTGGCGTCGTCTGGGTCACCGTCGAGACCGAAGAGTTCCGCCTGCAGCTGTTCGCCACGCATCTTGGACTCAACCGCCGGGAACGCCAGCTGCAAGTCGCCGCGCTGCTGGGGCCCGATTGGCTGAGCCATTCCGAGTGTGAGGGCCCTATCGTGCTGTGCGGAGACTTCAATGCACACTCCACCTCGCTCGTCTACCGCCAATTGACCGCCCGCTTCCTCGATGCCCAAACCGCCGTCGCCGGCCAACGTCCCCGCAACACGTGGTTCAGCCGCTATCCACTGCTAAGACTAGACTACCTGTTCGTCAGCCCCGAACTGGTAGTCCGCAGCGCGCAGGTTCCCGATACTTACCTCGCCCGCGTCGCATCCGACCACCGCCCGGTGATCGTCGATTTGGAAATCACCCCGGAGGCACGCAACGCGGAATGTTAGTCTGCCAACCCGAGGTAGCGAACATCAAGAACAATCTCGGAGAAAAATGTTGACACCCGAAAACCTCTTTGCTAGGTTACACCGTTCCAGGGGCCCGCTCGCTGGTGGCCCTCGCGGTCAAACGCGGGAGACGTGCTCTCGCTGAAAGGAGCGACCACGTGATGATCCTAGGCGGTTTTCACGACCGGCCGGTGCTGCAGCCGCAAGGTTGCGGGATCTCTCATCGCATCCCAATGCTCTCGCTTTTCTCGTTCGTTTCCGTGTTGCTCAACTCAAGGAGACGCTCATGGCTGACACAAGAATTGACGTAGCGTGTTCCGGTGCTGCCGTACGCCGCGGCTTCACGTTGGTCGAGTTGTTGGTGGTGATTGCCATCAGTACGACCAGGGAGACTGGACGCGAGGATTCGGCTTGGCGCCGGGCATTAACGGCGAGATTTGCGGGACGTCGCTGCCGACGATGCTCTGCCCGTCCGGCCCACACGCTCTGCAATTGGGGCTGTGGTACAACGGGTACGCTCGCGGCAGCTATGTGGCCAACAACGGCATCGGGCCGATGGTCGAAAGTTGCAGCGACAGCGTCCCGCTGCCTGCCGCGCGCGTCGGCGGAGCGTTCTACGTCAACAGCACGTTGACCCTGGCGGATTTCCGGGACGGCACCAGCCAGTCGGCGCTGGTCAGTGAAGTCCGCGTGGTTACCGACAACGCGGATCAGCGCGGCGTGATGCACTATCCCGAAGGTCCCTTCTACCATCACAACTACACGCCCAACAGTTTGATTCCCGACCAGGTCCGCACCGCCGCCTGCCCGGGAGGCGGCATCAACATCCCGGAGTCGCCCTGCGTCGGCGCGTATAGCGTTTGGCGGCCGCGGTCCGTATTGATGACCGCCCGCAGCTATCATCCGGGCGGCGTGGGGCTGCTGTTGGGCGATGCCAGCGCCCGGTTCGTCGCCGAGTCCATCGACTTGGGTGTGTGGCAGGCTCTCTGCACCCCTAAAGCCCTGGTTAACGAAGCGAGCGTGGGAACGTTCTGACGAAGCAAACGGGAAGGACCGATATCGGCAAGGGGGAAAGGGCTGCCCGCTAGCGGCGCATGCGGGAAAAGAAAAACCGAAGGCTCGCAACTGTCAGGTTTTCCCATTTGTGCCAACCAGCGATCCTGAGATCATTTGGTCTGCCCAAATGCCTCCCGAGCCGTCTTCACGAATTCGGGACACCTGACTTGCGAGCCTTCTGTGAAATTATTTGGAGACAGGAGACCACCGACAATGCAGCGGATGGGGGGCTAGAATCTTTTTTTGTTTTGCGGGCACAAGCCGCCGGTTTTGGCGGCCTGATCGGCCGAGTCACGCGGCGGCGGGCGCGTCACAGCAGCGGGCCGGCTAGACGGGCCGTGTTCTCCGCCAGACGCTGCAGACGGGATCGTGACTGCAATTGGCCCTGATCCATCAGTTCACAGTGGGCCAAGTACGACTGTTGCAGTTGCCGCAGATCGTTTGTAAAGCCGCGATCGTAAACCACCAGCGTGATTTCGAAGTTCAAGTACAGGCTGCGGGGATCCAAGTTCAGCGAGCCAAACAAGCTGAATTTCCCGTCGACCGTAATCGACTTGGTGTGCAGCAGCCCGCCGTGAAACAGCGCCACGCGGACGCCGGCGGCCAATAGGTCCCCTTGGAACGCCTGGCTGGCCAGCCGCACCAGCCGCGAATCCACCTTGCCGGGAACGATCAAGGTGACGCCGACCCCGCGCTGCGCGGCGGACACCAGCGCGGCCACGAGGGATTCGTCGGGCACGAAATAGGGCGTCGTCAGGATCAGTTCCCGCCGTGCGGAATAGATCGCCATCAGCAGGCTCCGCAGGATCGCGTCGTTGCCGTCCAGCGGCCCTGACGCGGCGACTTGCACGACCGATGGCCCGCACTCGGCCAACGGATGAAAGTCGCTGGTGTGCGACAAGGTCTCGATCCCTTCGCTCGACTCCAGCACCCAATCGGCCAGGAATGTGCCCAGCAGGCCTTCGACCGCCGGGCCGCGGATGCGGACCATCGCGTCCACCCACTGGCCGACCCCCGCCTTCTGCTTGAAGTACCGCGGATCGACGATGTTCAAACTGCCCGTGTAGGCGATCTCGCCATCGATCACGGCGATCTTGCGGTGCATTCGGAGATCGTATCGGACAAAGGCGGCGCGAAGCAGGCCGGCCGGCAGCGCCGCCACGACTTGGACGCCGCCCTCCCGCAGCTTGCGGACCCACGGTCCGCGCAGGAAAGGACGGCTGCCCACCGCATCCACCAGCACCCGGCACGTCACGCCCCGCGCGGCGGCGCGCAACAGCGCTTCACCAACCTCGTCCGCCACGCCGCCCTGGTACCAAATGTAGAATACCATCTGGCAGCTTCGTCGGGCCGCGTCGATGTCGGCCAGCAGCGCACGAAAAGCCCCCTCGGTGTCCGGAAGCAACTGCAAATGATTGCCCGGCAGCGCCGGAACGCCCAGGGAGGCTTCCGTCAGCTTGGCCAGCGGTTCACATTCGAGCCCTTGCGCGGTCCAATCCACCGTCTTGCGCGTCCGCAGACCGTGCAGCCATTGCTCGACCGGACGGCGAACCTGCGCCGCCCACGCCGCGTGGCGGCGTCCCAGCCGCAATTCGCCAAACATCAGATAGACAAATGCTCCGGCAAGGGGAAGCATGAACACGATTGTCAGCCACGCCAGCGACACGCCCACGGGCCGGCGGCGCATGATGATCCGCACGGACAAGCCGAGCCGGATCAGGATATCCAGAGAAAAGAGGAACTCCCAGAACCAGTGCGTCATCTCGTTATCTCGAGGCGGTGGAATTCGTCAAGCAAGGCACGGACGTCAGTACTGCACCAGATAATACGGTGTCCGGTCGCGGGCGCCGTCGATGGTCCAAGTGCCGTCCTTCGGCGCCAGGGCGCCCTCGGTAACTCGGCCGTCATGATCCAACGGGACGACGCGCGGCACACCCGGCCGGTGCAATGTGATCTTGGCCTTGACCGGTTCGATCAGGATCGGAGCTTGGCCGCGGTCCAGCATCCGGTCGCCGTCGGGCGAGAATTTCATGTCCGTATTCCGGGCTCGCGCCAAGGCGACAATCAACAGCTCGCGGGACGCATCGAGCGTTCCCGCGGGCTCGCGGGCGGTGACGTACACGGCCGCAAAGGGAGTCTCCACTTCGATCGTGGCGACGCCCAGTTCGCATCGCTGTCCGGCGGCAAAGCCGACGACCGCCGCCGTGCCGGGAGTGTTCATGACGAAGTAGCCGCCGCGGTCGGCTTGGCGTTCTTGCCAGCGCAGCTGTCCGGTGCTCGACACCAGCTGTCCCTGTCGCTCGTGCAGCGCAAGGTCGAAGACCGGCGTCTCGGCGTACTCGTCCGTAAACGCGATGACGCTGCGGGCGACGGCCAGGGCCCGCGAGGAAACCTTGCTGCTGTCAAGCTCCTTGTCGTCGTAGCCCTGCGCCACGGTGTCGTCGAAGCTCAGCCGGCCCTCGAACAACGATGGGGCGTGAACGTTCCGCACGGCCGTCAGATCTGCTTGCCGCACGTCGCCGCGATGAACGTGGCGTGCCACGGCGGGGAACACGCCCCACACCTGAGGAGCGGTGACTTCCCATTGATCGCGTCCGATCCGATCGTTGAATCCGCCGTTGTCACGGTTCTGGAACAGGTACGAGACGTCCCAGCCCTGCAACCCCAGGCCGTACGCGCCGATGATTGCCGGCCCTTCGACGCCCCGTTCGTTGGGAAATACGTGGATCCACTCGGACAGCATGAACGGCCGGTCAAGGACCTGCTGCATCCCGCTGCTGAGCATCCCGGATCCGGCTCGGGCCAGCATCGAAGCGCCGGCTCGGCCGCTGCCGAAGTAGTTGTGACGATCGATCGTGCCGACCAGATAGTCGGAATGCAGGTTCGCCAAATGGCTGTAGGCGCGACCGGCCTGCCAATTCGAACTGACGATCTCGCCTTCGTATCCCGCCGCGCGGACCGCCGCGACGTACCGCCGAAAGAACTCACACTGCAATTCGTACAGGAATTGCAGCGAATCCAGCAGGCGTTGTCGACGGAATGCCTGGGAACCGTCCAGCTGGTTCGGATCCCAGAACCATGGATTGCCCAAGGGCAGGATATTGTTCTTGTCCAGATGCTCGCCGCCCGGAAATCCCTCGCCGGTAAAACTGTTCAGCGCTTCTTTGCTCCAGGCAGCGCTCAGCTGCTCGTGGCCGCCGTACTTCTTGCTCAGCCACTCACAAAACCGCTGGCCGGCCTGCTTGCGCAGCGTCGGGCTGGCCTTCAACGGGGTCATGGACGAATAGAACAAGATGCTCTGCTCGTTGATAATCTCGATGAAGGCGATCGCCGGGTCTTGGGCATAGCTCGTCCCGGTATACGGGTTCTTGTGCTGCAACAGATTCACCATCTGCAGGATCTGGACGTGTTGCAGTTCCGGCGAGTAATGCACGGCGCTGTGCGGCGTTTCGACGCGCGCGTTGCGGCTGCGGCCCGTGCCGAACTCGTCCAGAAAAGGCACGTACTGCTTGTCGGCCGGGCCGAGCTTCTGCGTGCCGAAATGGGCGGACAGCTTGACGTAAATGCCGGCCTCCTTGAGCTTGGCGACCTGGTAATCCATCCGATCCAGGCCGTCCGGGTCCAGTGCGACAAAGCTGTCGGGCGATTGGATTCCCGCCCAGCCGGAACCATCCGCATACTTGTGCAGCCGGACCGCGTTAACGCCGTACTTGCGATAGAACGCAGCCCGTTTATCCGCCAGTTCCTTGTCCGGCGCACAAGCGCCGTAGCACAGATTCAGCCCCCAGAGCTTGATCGGCTGACGATTGTACATGAGATCGTCGCCCTGCCGGACGATCCGCCCGTGCTTGCCCGCCGGACGCTCGAGCCAATCGTCGAGTCCGATCGCGCTGGGGCCGGTGTCGCCGGTGGCCTGCCAGGGATACCAGGCGGCGATTCCCGGTTCCTCGGGCACGTCGGCGGCGCTGGGATACCATTGCGTCGGCGCGGGAAGATCGATCGTGACGCTCAGACGCCGCGGCGTGCGGCCGGGCAGCCGGTCTTTGGCCAGCACGATGCGGGCCGCGCCGTCGGTGGGGATTTCGGACGGCGGGTCGAACGCGATCGTGGTCAGACCTCCCTCGGCGTCCGTCATCCGCACACGTTCCACGCGGTCGCCCAGGCCGCGGCGCGCAAAAGGACAGGGCACGGACATGTCACGGCCTTGCGAACTCGCGATCACGTCGCGGCCCTCGAAGGTCTTGCCGGGCGACAGTTCCACGACGACGTAAGTCAGATCGGTAGCCTGGTCGGCCTGCAACTCGTAATCCAGTTGCAACCGCTGCGGTTCGGGCCGCGACATGCGAAACGCAACGCGAATCGCCGCGCCCGTCCCGCTGAACTTGCCCGTCAGCGTCCCGATCCCTGCGCCCTGTTCGTTTCGGCTGCTGCCGCTCAATCCGGTATAGGCCCAGTTGGGTCCCCAAGCGATCACGTTCACGCCCAGATAGTCCGCGCCGTGGCGGCTGACGACGACCTGGGCATCGCGGGGGACATAGGCGGTAAACAGCGGCGGCTCGGCTGCCGGCCCCGGCGGGTCGAGCAAGATGCCGCCGAGAAACACGAAGACGCCCAGGAGCGTGCGTCGTATCGAGTCCGGCAACTCGGTCGGTGAAGGCGTTTGCCGGACGGGGGCGGCGCACTCGATATCGGGTGCGCGGGGGATCTTGGTGGCGTTCATGAGTGCTCTCCTCGTCGTCACGGTACATGGATGCAGAAGCAGCGGCCGCTTGCACAGCCGCGAGATGTTTCGCGCAGCGGTTGTTCACCGTATCAATCGGTTAGGATGGTTCCAGCGAATCCGGGCGAGCAGCAAATCGCCTTTGGCACCGCGGCGCGGCAGCCATTCGCCGACCGTCACCCACGATTCGTCTGGGCTGGCGCGGGTGACGTGAAAGTTGCCCATCAGGGCCACGTCGTCCGGTTCCTTCACACCGTCGCCGACCGCCGGCAAGACGATTTGTTCCGTGTGGCGCAGCAAACACAGCCGCTGGGGATCGACCTGGGCCGCCCACAGTGGCGATCGCCAGCGAATGACGTTCACGTTCGAGGCGTCACGGCGGGTATATACCAGAAACAGGCCGTCGGCATGCGTCAGCCAATGCTGCTGGGTCGTGGACATGGCGATGGACGCGCCGTCGTCCCAGGCCCACGCCGTCTTGGGCTGGTAGTTCAGCCCATCCTCGCTGACGGCCACGTAGCCGCGGCCGTCTTCGGCGCGCATCGTGAGATAGAACCGGTCTTGCCACTGGGCGACGGACGGCTCCAGCAGACCGCGGCCGGCCCGGTTTTCCAACGGCGGTCCAACCTCCAACACGCGCAGCTGCTCGCCGTCGAACGCACACCGCACGCCTGCCACCATGCGGTTGTTCGGCTCGGGCCCGAACGTAAACGACATGATGATGTCGCCGCCGGGCAGGACAACCCGCTGGCCGCAGTTGTTCGTATAAATATGCCCGCCACGCGGATCGTCCCAGTGCACGATCCGGCGCTGGGACCACGTGCCGTCGGGACGGCGCACGGCGTAGACGGGATAGCGGGCCAGCTGGTCGGCGGCGGAAAATCGCGCGCCGCGGTAAAACACCACGTGGCCCAGCGCCAGCACAGTTCCGGTAGGCGGATGAAACTCCGGCACCACGTCGCACACGCCCGCCAGCAGACCGTCGTGGCCGTCGACTCCTTCGCGGCCCAGGGCGGGAATCGGCTCCGGCTCGCTCCAGCTTTCGCCCAGATCTGTCGAGGCGGACCAGTGGACCGGACCAAAATAATCCGATCCCGCAATCGCTTGCAGCGTCATGAGGGCCAGCGGTTTTCCATCGGCTCCCGCCACCATACAGGCGCGAGGATGGAACCAGGTCGTTCCGCGGCCATCTCGATTTCGCCACAGCGTGTGCTTGGTGATCGAAGCGATCAGGTCGCGGCCGTTCTGCGCCGCGTGCGCGGACGGATAACGGTGCGCCAACGCGGCGACGGAGGCCGTTGTCGCGAGAAACGAACGTCGATGCATGATTGTGTCCTTTTATTCCTTCATTGCCCGGAAGCCGGCTTCAACTCCGCCGCCATCTCCAGCAGGGCGTCGAGCATCTTGTCCGAGGCGTTCCTTTCCAATCGGTTGGTCGCCATCCACGTCTCGTAACCGCCCAAGGAGTGTTGGTGGGGCGTGGGCAAGTAGCCCAAGTAGCCGTGCGCCAGCGACACCAGGAACGCGGGCTGCAGCGGACTGCGCTTCTTGAAATCCAATCCGATCTCGCACAGAACTTCGCAAGGCATGGTCCCCACGCAGACCTCGCCGATCCGCAATACTTGCAGCGCGACGGGAACGCGCGGCGGAGCCTCGGCCATGCCCAACGTGCGATCGGCGTAGATTGCCGGCAGGTCCGCTTTGCCGGGCGTCAGGGGACGCTCGGCCAGCGTCCGGTTGGCCCATTCCAGCTGGTCCGCCGTCACCTCGCGGCGGGCGATGTCTAGTTCCCGATAGCTGGCGGCCAACGTCACCCGATCCTGGTATGGGACTTTGGCCAGCGCGGCATGAACTTTGGCGGCCACGTCTTCGGCCACCGTGCGCATCTGGACGTAGGCTCCTTGTCGCGGCCGAGGCGTGCGGAAGTTGATGTTGTTGATGTCGCCGCTGGTGCCGTTGGCCAGCATGGCAACCATCGGCAGCGGTTGGTCCTCCGTCTGCATCAGCCGCTCCAAGTGGCGGCAGTACATGCCGTAATAATCGGCCGAGATATGCCCCGGGCCGACGCCGCCCACGTAGTGCAGCGAGTACGCCGCAAAGACGGCGATCGGTGCGCCGTCGGGCTCGCGCACGGCCAAGAACGACACGGTCGGATCCGTGGGGCCGGCCGGTTCCACCAGATCCGAACTGCCTGCAGGCGGATTCATCTTGACCTGATCCGTGCCGCCGAACGGATTGGCCGGCATCGTCCCCGGTTTCATGAACCATCGCCGATTGAAGACATGCTCCGGCGCCTCGGCCGTGCCGAACGCGATCTGAGCGGGACGAAGATTGTTCTGGGCGCACTTGATTCCGTCGGCGATCCGGCGAGCCACGAAGGACTGGTAGTCGTCCAGCGGCTGGACGGGCTGGAATCGCTGCCCCAGGACGCTGCAGGCCGAATGCGTGTGCGTGGCGCTGATCAAGACGCGTTCCGGCGGAATCCCGGTGCTCTCCTGAACCAGCTTCCGCGCCTCGGCACTGACGCTGAAATGAATCCCCAGCAGATCGCAGACGGCCAGCGCTAGCTGGGTTTGGCCGTCGTCCAAGACCAGGCACCGCACGAGCAGTTCATCATGGACATGGGTGGCCGGAATGGGGACAAAACCGCCGATGATCCCGCCGCCCAGCGGAGAGGTGATATTGCTGGTCGCCGCACCAGCCCGAAACGCGGGCGATGCCGTCGGTTCCGCCCCCGGCGCCGCGCCGATCAGACAGCCAAGCAGAAGCACGATGCAGGACGTCATGGTTTGGACTCCTAAGTGAATTGATGGATTGCCAAAACGCACGGGCTTGCGGCGAATCAGGTCCGCCGGACGGCTTTAGTTTATTCGTCCCATGCCCGCCTGGGAATCGGGTCCTGCGAGTTAGCGCCCGCGCACAAATAAGTTGTCAATTCCAAAGTAGTAGGCACATTCCATGTGCCGTAAACTGCGGACGGCATACGGAGTGTGCCTGCTACGATTTTTCAAACGGATGGCAAGGCGGACCCGCAGATGGCAAGTGTTCCAGCCACCACCTCAAGCCTGTCCCAGGGCAAAAGGTCCTTTTTTCCCGTAAAACAGGGGCAAAAGCCCTTTGCAGCCGACTGGAAATCGGCTTTAATCATCGCGTGTCCGGCGAAGGACAGCCAACATTTCCCGTTCAAGTTCCACAGAAAGGACCGATACGTATGGCAACCAAAGCAACTGGAACCCAGAAACCACCCAGCAAGACCGAGATCCTCGCGAACGTGGCAGAGGCCACCGGCCTGTCGAAGAAGGAAGTCGCGGCAGTGCTGGAGGCGTACACGAAGGAGATCACCAAGAGCCTCGGCAAGAAGGGCCCCGGCGTGTTCGCGGCCCTGGGATTGGTAAAGATCGAGAAGAAACTCGTCCCCGCGCAGAAAGCTCAGAAGGGCGTTCCGAACCCGTTCAAGCCGGGCGAATTGATGGATCGGCCCGCCAAGCCGGCCACTCAAAAAGTGAAAGTGCGAGCCCTAAAGCTCTTGAAGGACGCCGTAAAGTAGCATTCGCTCGACCGACTGTGGTACGCCGGGCGCCTGCGTGGGAGAGCTGCGGGAACTCGACGCGGCCCCTACGGACTCGCCACGGCGGCACCACGAACTCGCCACGGCGGACTCGCTGAGACAACGCCCCCGAGGCTCAGACGTACAGAATTCGGTTTTACCGGGTTATAAGACCGCACGGTTAAACGCTCGGCAAAATTGAATTCTGTACGTCTGAGTCCTTCGATTTCGGCCTGCATTCGGCCTCCGCGTCCGCTATCGCCCCGGCAGCTGTTCTGGAGCCAAGACCGGCCGGCCGTCCTTCCAAGCGACGGGAACGACCGACAGGTACCACGTTTTGCCCCGGTCGTTATTGCCTTGGTAGAACAACCAGTCCCGCCCATCTTCGTCCTGGAACAGGTACGGATGCCCCGATTCGCTGGAGTTCCAGGAACCAGGGAGACCATTCGGCAGGAAAGGGCGGTCTGACAGGCGCGCGAAGCGAATGCCGTCGTCGCTGACCGCCACGCCGATCTGCTGCGGCTCGTTGTTGTAGCTGCCGGCATAGAACATGTACAATCGACCGTCACGCTCCGCCATGGCTGACGCCTCGATGCAGCGTCCTTCCCACGGCAGTTCCGGTTTTAGGATGGGACCGTCCGGGTTCAGTTGCGTCCATTTGTCACGGGCAAAATCACTGTCCAGCGGCGCGGCCGATACGCCCGCCATTTGAATCTTGAACTCCGGGTCGCGCGTGGCCCAGTACAACAGCAGCCGTCCCTTCCAAGCAACGACATCGGCGTCGATCGCCCGGCCGCAATTCCAAGCGCCCGTGGGCCGGACGATCGGATTGGTCGGATTTCGGTGGAATTGGATCCCGTCCTCCGACCAGGCGTGGCAAATCGCGTCTCGAGGCCCATTGCCGTAAGTCTGATAGAACAGATGCACGCGATTGCCCAGCACGATCGCCCCGGGAGCACAGAATCCTTTCTGTTCGGCTTCACCCGCGTTCTGCAGTTCCCCAGCCTTGGTCCAGTCGACCAAGTTGTCGCTGGTGGCGATCCCGATGCTCCAGCCCGCGGTGGCTTTTTCCGCATACGGCGGCAGCGAGTAATACAGCCAATAACGTCCTTGGAACTTGACCACCGCGGGATCTTTGGAGAACGGCCGGCCCGATACCGTGTCCGCGAAGTGCATTCGAGGCGGCGGCGTGGCGGATTCGGCCGCCAGACAGACGGACGCGATGACAGGGGAGCAAGCTACCCACCCCAACAGCACCGCAGTACGCATCAGGATCATCATGCTTTTTTCCTTTCATCGACGGCCGAGGTAGATCGTTTTCCGTTCATTCCTGAAACCAGATTTCCAGCAGACGACCGATGATCTGGCAGCCGCGGCTGTTGGCATGCACGGCATCGCCCATGAACCAGCCGTAGGTCTTTCCGCTGTCCTGGATGTAGGCCCACCAGGGGCCGGTCATGTCGAAGAAGGCGCATTTCTCCTCCTTCGCCACCTGCTGCATGTGGAAACGAAAATTGTCCGTCGTCGTGTCGATTTCGCGGGTGAACGTCCGAATGTGCTCGTCGCGCATCGCCCCAAAGACCGGCGTCAGCAGCAGCACCTCGGTATCCGGCTTCTGAGTGCGGACCTGTTGCACCACCGATCGCACGGCCTCGGCGTCGCCGCGATTGGAGATGCCGCCGATGACCAGCAGATCCGGGTTGTGCTTCAGCACGTAGTCCTGAACGCGGTTGTCTTCCCGATAGTAGGTACAGCCGGTGGAACTCCTCAGCGATGCAATCTTGACGATCTTGCATTTCGGATAGTTGCGCATCAGCAGCAATTCGAACGACGAGCCGGACGTATTGCCCATGATACTGTCGCCCAACAGCACCATGCGCAATTCACCGCCGTCTCGTAGTTTGCTGATCGTTCGGGGAATGTTTGCGAAGCGATCCGTCGGCGGCTGATACACGATCGGATCCATCGCGGCGTAGATCGCATCGATCCGCTCCAGCGTGCCCAGGCCGGCGAAGGCGTCGGCGACGCTGCCGTTGAGCAGGAACCCGCCCATCCGCGAGGTGCCGGGCGAGGCGACCGTCAGCACCAGTTCGTGCTCCGCCCGGCGGTCCAACCCTTTGGCCAAAGAAACCGGACGCATCGTCGGACCGGTCACGTCCTTGGGCGCAGCGAGCTTGCCCGATGCCCTCCCGTCGATCGTGTATTCGTAGTCCGCGCTATCTGTGTCCACGACGTCGATGATACCGATCTCCGAGCCTTTGAATTTCAGCGTCAGCGTCGCGCCGGCTTCGTCCGACACAAGCAGATGGCGAAAAGGACCGATCGGACTGGCTTGGCCCGGCTGCCAGCTGTCGGACCGTTGAACCGCCGGATCCTCGTAAGCGACGATTCGGCCGTTGTCGTCCGTTTCGGAAAACAAGGGCGGAGGCAGTGTCTGCCGCTGGGGCTTGTCCGGAACGGGATAGGCGGTCAACATGGCGTCGACGAATCCGTTGATCGCATCGGCGTAGATTTTAGCGCCGGCGTCGGTCGGGTTGACGCCGTCGGCGGAGAACGCGGAGAACGAAATTTCGCCGCCGATAATTTTGTCGGCCGCATAGCGGGCGAGGTTCAGACTGGGGATGCCGTAATGCTCGGCGATTTGTTCGCCGATCCTGATGTACGCGGGCGTCTGGCCCGCCTGATACTCCTGGAGCATTTCGGGAGTCAGCGTATAGACGAGAATCTGGCTGTGGGTGGCGCGGTACAGGACGATTTGGCGGACCAGGCCTTCGAGCGACAGCTTGACCTGTTCGATATCGGCGCCGCGGTCATCGGCCGCAAAATCGAGGATTGCTAGATGCCCGCTGCAGATCACCTCGCCAAACACCGCCTGTCCGCGGCTGCAGCGGAACAGTCCAAACCAGCTGCCGGCGGGCTGCACGTGACGCGTTTCGATGATGCCCGCGTCGGGAAAGTGCTTTTTGAAACCGTTGACCATCTGGGTGGAATAGCGCAGATTGGCATCTTTCAGGCCGGTGCCGGCCAGGACGGAGTTGCCGAGGAAGAACAGGTACTGGTTTCCGACGGTGTTCGCCTGGAAATAATACTGGCTATTGGGAATTCCGCCACGAACCTGATAGTAGTCCGTCGCCTCGGCCGTCCCCGCCGCCCGGGCGCCCAGTAGAGCACAGAAGATTGCTATCTTGAAAATGGGCGAAGCCCTCATGGTGTTATCCTTTCACGGAATGGGAAATCTCAAGCCGCAGGCTCTGCAGCGTTTGCGGCGCGGCGGTTTCGCCCGGTGTGACGGACTCGATCTTACATCTCCGCCGTCCGAAAGTACATCCAATGAACCGACGGCAAGTGAGAATTGGGACAGCGCCGGTAATTGAGCACCTGCCATTGGAGCACCGTTGACACCCGGGAATCCGCCGTGCTACGATGATCGTCGCGTGTACTTGCCCAAGGCGACCTGCCCCGGGCGATACTTCCGTACTGCCGCACGGCTGTCTCTCACGAAGGAGGCTGCACAATGCCTGCTGGCACTTTGCCGACTGGCCCCGCTGGCACCAAAACGTCGCCGCCGCGGTTTCTTTTTCGGCCTTTCACGACAGTCCCGCCGTTCACGACGGCGCTCAGCGGCCGCCTTGACTTCCACTTTCAACCCTAGTGCTGTCCGATACAGAGGAGCCTTCGATGACCGAGCAAAAGACCAATCGCCGCGAATTCTTGGAAACGATGGGTGCCGTGGGGGCCGCGTCGGCCCTGCTGGGGTCTGGCACGGCTTGGGGCGGTCTGGCTGACCAGCCGGAACGTCTGGCGATCGACGGGGGGACGCCCGTCCGAACAAGCGGCCTTGGTTCCGGACCGTACGGTACCCAGTTTTACGACGAAGTCGAAGAGCAGGAGTTGCTCGACGTGCTGCGTTCGCGTTCGCCGTTCCGTCGCGCCGGAGGCAAAGTTTCCCTATTCGAGAAAGAGTACGCGGCGCATCTGGGCGTCAAGTACGCCATCGGGGTCACGTCCGGGACGACGGCCCTGTACGCCGCCATGGCCGCGTTGGAGATCGGGCCCGGTGACGAAGTCATCCTGCCCGCGTGGAACTGGTACGCCGATTACGATGCGATCGTGCTCTGCGGCGCGCTTCCGGTGTTCGCCGAGATCGACGATTCGTTCGGTATCGACCCGGCGGATATCGAGCGGCACATCACGCCGCGCACCAAGGCGATCATCGCGGCCCACCTGGAGGGCTGCCCTTGCGATATGGACGCGATCCTCGAAATCGCGAGGAAGCACAAGGTCCGCGTTCTGGAAGACTGCGCCCAATGCGCCGGCGGCAAGTACAAGGGCAAGTACGTGGGCACGATCGGCGACATCGGCATCAACAGCTTTCAGCTGAGCAAGACCATCACGTCGGGCGAAGGCGGGGCCGTCACCACCAACGATCCGGAGCTGTACGAGCGCGCGTTCCGTTTTCACGACGTAGGCACGATCAGCCGGACCTACAACGATTCGTTTGCCAAGGGGGTCTTGGCCGGTTTCGCTTCGTGCAATTTCCGTATGAACGAGTTCACCGGCGCCGTGCTTCGCGGGCAACTCAAAAAGTTGGAAACGATCTGCGGGGCGCTGCGGGCCAATGCTCGGAAGGTCCGTACCGGCATTGCCGACTTGCCCGATCTGAAGCTGCGCAAGTCAGGCGATATCGAGGGCGACTTGGGCATGAGGATTTTCCTGGATCTGGGGAGCCGCGAGCGGCGCGACCATTTTCTGCGCGCCATCCGGGCCGAAGGCATCTCCGCCGCCGGACCGGGCGGGTCGGCCATCCTTCCCACCGACAGCCGGGTAGCGAACAAGGTAACCATCCATCCCGACTGGCCGTCCTTCCGCAGCCCCGAAGGCCAGGCGATCCAATACGGCGCCGAATGCTGTCCGCGGACGATCGATATTCTCAGCCGCCACGGGGGCGTGACGATTGGTCCCAAGTATACGGAGCAAGACGTGGCCGACGTGACCCGGGCGATCCGCAAGGTATACCTCGCCATGCGTTTGACTTAACTATTCGAGAACCGGTCAGAACTCGTATCCGCTGTTGCGAAAGGACAGAAAAATGAATGTACCGCATTTGACTCGCCGACAGTTCGTCGCTGCAACTTCTGTGGGGTCCCTGGCCGCAATGGCCGCGCAAGCGGGTCCCGCGCCGGCGGCGGACGGCTCGAACGCCAGCAAGCTGGCGGTCCGGGGCGGCACGCCGGTGCGGACCAAGGGGTTCCCGCGCTGGCCGATGTGGGACAAGGATCGCGACGAGGAGCTGGTCCTGTCCGTGCTTCGCAGCGGCGTCTGGTCGCGTTCTAAAGTGGTTGCCGAATTCGAAAAGAAATACGCCGAACTGCTTGGGGCCCGGCGTTGCTTGGCGACCACCCACGGCACCACGGCCCTGATCACGGCGCTCAACGCGCTGGATATCGGCGCGGGTGACGAGGTCCTGGTCGGCCCCTATACGTTCGTCGCTTCGATCAGCGTGATCTTGCTGGCCGGCGCCTTGCCCATCATGGTCGATACCGATCCCGAGACGTTTCTGGTGAATCCGGAGAAGCTGGAGGCGAAGATCACGCCGCAGACCAAGGCGATTCTGCCCGTTCATATCTACGGACTGCCCGCCGATATGAATCGGATCAATGCCTTGGCAAAGAAGCATCGCCTGCTGGTTCTGGAAGACGCTTGCCAAGCCTGGCTGGCGGAATTCAACGGCAAAAAATGTGGCACGCTCGGCGATTTGGGCTGCTTCAGCTTCCAGAATTCGAAGCACCTGACCTGCGGCGAAGGCGGGGCGGTCGTGGGCGGTGACGACGCCCTGATGGATCGAGCGGTCTCGTACCACAACTTTGGCAGCGGCGGACCGTATCTGGGTTCAAAGTGCCGGATGACGGAGTTCCAGGCGGCCATTTTGCTGGCTCAAATGCTGCGCCTCGAAGAGCAGACCCAGCGGCGTTGGGAGAACGCCACCTATCTGACGGCAAAAATTCACGGGATTCCCGGCATCCTGCCGCACCGGCTGTACGATGGAGTGACACGGGCCGCCTATCACCTGTATCCGTTCCGGTACAAGCCTCAGGATTTCAATGGCGTGACGCGGGACAAGTTTATCGCCGCCCTGCGGGCGGAAGGCATTCCATGCTCGGGAGGTTACGGCCGCTTGAACAAGGCGCCCTTTATCGAAAACACCTTGAAGTCGCGCAATTTTCAGCGAATGTACTCTTCGGAGCAACTCGACCACTGCCGCGCACAAATCGAATGTCCCGATAATGATCGGCTGTGCGACGAGGCCGTCTGCTTGAGCCAGCAACTCTTGCTGGGCAGCAAACAAGACATCGACGACATCGCCAATGCAATCGGAAAAATTTACGAGAACCGCGACCAATTGGTGTAGGCCGCGGTGCGGTTCGGTTCGCGAGCGGTGAGATCGCCTGGTTCGAAAGTGACGATCCATTTCGAACCAGGCGTTCTTTTCTCGGGCTTATTTTCCGCTGGACTTGAGATCGAAGTCGTGCTTGTTTTCGCCGTCGACGATCTCACAACTTTCGGTGCTGGAGATACTCTGCAGATCGTCCACCATCGTTCCCGCGGGCGCCGGAGGACCCGCTTCGACCATCTTGCCGGTCTTGCGGATGCCCGTGATGGCAACCGTTTTCGCTCCCACGGCGGTATCTTTTCCGGCTCGAACTCGATAACGGCCGTCCTTGAGTTCACCGCCGATGCTCGGGCCCCTGCCGTCAGCCGGCATGAAGCTGATCGTGCCCGTTTCCACGGGACTGCCGTCCCATGTGACCGTTCCCTCGAGCGTCAGCGACGGCGGACCGCATCCGGCGGCGAAGACCAGCCAACTCGACGCGATCACCAGGAAGACGCGCGAACACCGACTCTTGGCCATAGGTACAACTCCCTCAAGCTGCCGCAGACGTCCGGCCTGCGATGGCAGCGAAAAATGAAAAAAGAAACAGCCACGCGCGTTCCGCCCGATCAGAAGCTGCCCACGGTCACCTCGTTCGCAATCGCCTTGGGCGTGCAGAGGGCTCTCCAGATCCCCAAGTCGATCGGATCGGTCACAAACCGCACGTTCCCGTCGGCAAAGACGACGTTCACGCCGCCGGGGTGATAACTCCGGGCGGTCATGGTCAGCGAGCGATTATTCCAAGCGGTGTACGCGCCGACGCACGGTACGAGGGGATCGTTCACGCACGTCGCGCCCCGGATCCCATCCGGGATCATGCTGTTCGGCGTATTGTTGTGGTGATACAGAGGTCCCTCGGGATAGAACATGACGCCACGCTGATCTCCGTTGGGCGCCCCGCCCAGAACCAAGCGGACTTCCGAAGCCAGCGCCGTGTTGGCGGTCCCATCGAGGAAATCGGAGAACCGCGTCCGGCTGTTCACGTAAAAGACGCCCGGCACCCGGCCCGCGGGCAGCGTGTTGGTCGATCCCGGCCCGATGTACAGCCACTCGGCCATCGGCCCAATCCCGTTGTTGGCCACATAGCTTCCCCGTGTATAAATGTTGAACCAAAGAACATCGTTCACCTGGCTGTTGGACGGGCACTCGAACGGCGGCAGCGTCATACGGACGACGGGAGCGTTATTGGTTGTCGAGGGCGGTGGGGCGGCGCTGCCAAACCCGAGATTCGGATCTGCCATGTCGTGCACCGCGTTCAGCTCAATGTATCGCAGGATGGCGAAAATCCACGTCGCTTCGCCGAAATCCTGATTGTTACCGTACGGCGGCGCGGGAATCTTGTGGCCATACGGAAGAACCTTGAACGTGTCATGATGCATTTGCATCGCCAAGCCGATCTGCTTGAGATTGTTTACGCACTGCGTGCGGCGTGCCGCCTCCCGTGCCGCTTGAATCGCCGGCAGCAACAGCGCCACCAGGATGCCGATGATCGCGATCACCACCAATAATTCGACGAGCGTGAACCCTTGCATGCGACGAGATGACGTCATGACAGCGTCCTTCCAGAAAGAATCCTGTGATACAGTTAACTGTCCGATACGACGATGAGAATGGCGCAAAAAAACCCGAACGGGTTGTCTTGCCGCCTTTATTCTTCATCTCCCCCCTGGAGCGTGTCAATCGTCCCTTTGAGAATTTTTCACAGATTTTTGTTCGTTCTCTGGCCGAGCGTACTCGGAATCAATAATGGGAACCCGCCTGAGCCAGCTTGATGACGGCGGCCGGATCGTTCAGAATCATTCGGCCCTTTGGACCATGACGCGCACCTTTGCAGGAGATAGATGCATGCCGCGACCGGTGATTCGAGAAATGGCAGCCGAACTCTTGGGAACTTTCCTCTTGATCGTGTTCGGCTGCGGCTCTGTTGCTCAAGTTGTCCTCAGCGGCCGGACCAGCGGCGAGTACCTGTCGATCAATTTAGGGTGGGGGCTGGGCGTGATGTTGGGCGTGTACGCCGCGGCCGGCGTTTCCGGCGCCCACCTCAACCCGGCCGTGACGCTGGCGTTGGCCGTCCGCCGCCGGTTTCCGTGGTCCAAGCTGGCGCCCTACTGCTTGGCACAACTGGCCGGGGCCTTTCTGGCTTCCGCGGTCGTTTATGCGACCTACGTGGAAGCGTTGGGCGAATTCGACGGCGGCGTGCGGCAGGTGCTCGGTCCGCAAGGCACGGCGGGGATTTGGGCCACGTATCCTCAGCCGTACTTGTCGGTCGTGCCCGGCGGGCTGATCGACCAGATCGTCGGCACGGCGCTGCTGGTGATTTGTATCTTTGCCCTGACCGATACCCGCAATTCCGCTCCTGTTTCGTATTTGACGCCCGCGTTGGTCGGCGCCGTCGTCGTCGCGATCGGGATCGCATTCGGGCACAATGCCGGTTATGCGATCAATCCGGCCCGCGATTTGGGCCCGCGGCTGTTCACGTTCCTGGCGGGCTGGGGCAGCGAGGTCTTTCGCGCCGGTCAGCACTGGTGGTGGGTGCCGATTGTCGGACCGTCCGTCGGCGGCGTGCTGGGCGGCTGGATCTATGATCTGCTAATCGCACGGCATCATCCGCCGGCGAGTTGATTCGCGGCCGCTTGTGCGGCGGGGTTTGCCGCAGACGCGCTCAGGCGGCCATCCGCCGGCCGCCGCGCCACATCGCCAGCTGGTCCAGTCGTTGCCGGGACATCTCCGCAAAGTCTTCCAATTTGCCGTCGGCTGCCGTGGACTGCAAAAAGATCCGCGTTTGGGCGTGGATCATCCGCGGCAGAAACATCCACGCTCGGGCCATCGACGCCGCGTCTTGATCTCCTGCGACCACGACCAGGTCGATGCCGGAAATGTAATTGGAGATGCGCGCCAAGGCTGCGAAGGGATCGCCAGGCACCAGTTGGACCTTGACGTGCTGCTGGCGCAGTTGCTGGTATGCCTGTTTCAAGCCGATCCGATCCAACCCGGCGGGTCGATCTTCGAATAGATCGATGCCCGTGTAGCATACTTCGGCGTCGGTTACGTTCCGCGTGGCAATCGCCAGCAGTCGCTGTGCGCGCACGCCATCGCCGACGCCTAACTCCAGGATGCTGCGAACGGCATATTTGTCGATCGAGCGATACAGGACTCGATCCGTGGCGGGTTGAGAAAGATAGGCGAGATATTTGTACTTGAGAGTACCCAGTTGACTCATCCGTGAGTTCCTCTGAGCGGTTGGTGGGGCACAGCGGGCAGGTCGCGTGACACGAACACTCGGCTGTCGAGACAGCCAGCCTACGTTACTGAATTTCGGCCGATTGGTTGCTTCGAATCGAGAAGAAGTTGCTCGAGTCCCGAGGATGTTAAACTGTGACGGCAATGGATTGCCGAACGAGGACGAACCGAGGCTGCGAGGCGACGCGTTTGCCTGCGCGTAGCGATGGGTGCGCGCCTTGACGTAAGACGGCGGAATTTGGCAGAAGAAACGGGGCAGAAAAACTGGAAGATCGAAATCGTGATTCGACGGGCGTTCACCCCGTCAGCGTGCCCTTGGTGCTGGGCACGCCGGCGGCGCGGTCGTCGCGTTCCATGGCCATCCGCAGCGCGCGGGCTGCGCTCTTGAAGATGGCTTCGCTGATGTGATGGCTGTTGCGGCCGTGGTGCAGCAGGATGTGCAGATTGCACAAAGCATTGGCCGCGGCGGCTTGCCAAAAATCCTCGACCAACTCGCTATCGAATTCGCCGATCTTGGGCGTGGGAAATTCGGCCTGGAAAACCAGAAAGTATCGGCCGCTCAAGTCCAGCGCCGTGGTGACCAGCGTTTCTTCCATCGGCAGGGTAAAGTGCCCGTAGCGGCGAATTCCGGCTTTGTCGCCCAGCGCTTGACGAAGAGCTTGGCCCAAGCAGATGCCGACATCCTCGACCGTGTGGTGCTGGTCGACGTGCAAATCGCCCTGGGCCGCGACGCTCAAGTCCAGCGCGCCATGTTTGGCAAACAAGGTCAGCATGTGATCGAGAAAACCGACTCCCGTGCGGACCTGGGACGCCCCCGTGCCGTCCAGTTCCAGTTCCAGTTGAATCTCGGTCTCCGCCGTACGGCGCTCGATCTTCGCTTTGCGTGACATACGTCTACACCATCGCTTTCAGCAAAGCCAGCAGGGCTTCGATCTGGTCGCCGGTGCCGACGCTGATCCGCAGACCGTCTTGCCACCCGGGATAGTTCATGTATCGGACCAGCACGCGATTCTGCTTCAGACGCTCGTAAAGCGTAACGGCTGGATGGTTTGCATGGGTACACCAAACAAAATTCGCTTGCGAGGGCAGCACGGCGAACCCTAAAGCTTGCAGGCCGTCCGCCAATTGCCGCCGCGCCAGGCGCACTTTCTCCGTGTTCTCTCGCAACCAAGCTTGATCGTCGATCGCGGCGGTCGCACCGGCGATCGACAAGGCGTCGCAATTGTAGGAATCTTTGACTTTCGTGAACTGGTGGATCAAATGCGGCTGAGCGATCAGGTACCCGAACCGCAAGCCGGCCAGCGCGTACGACTTGCTCAATGTCCGCGATACCATGATCCGTTCGTTTTTCGCGACCAGGTCCACGCAGTTGGTGTCGGCGAAATCGGCGTAGGCTTCGTCGACCAGCAGCGGGCAGGGCAGCTGTTCAGCCAATTGCAGGATCGCATCGGGCGAAATAACCGTTCCTGTCGGACTGTTCGGATTGGGCAAAAAGGCCAGCTTCAGGTCCGGCGTGGCGGCGGAAAATTCGGGCGGCAGACTCCAGTCGTCGCGAAAAGGGACTTCCTCCCAGGCGGCGCCCTGCAGCTGGGCCAGCGTTTTGTACAGGATGTAGCTGGGATACGGCAGCCGCAACTGCTGGCCCACCCCCACCAGGGACCGCGTGACGATCGTCAGGATATCGTCGCTGCCGTTGCCGCACAGAATCCAGTCACGGGGAACGCCCAGCACGCCGCCGGCGCGATCGCGAAAAGCGTTGCCCAGCGGATCGGGATATCGCATCAAGCCGCTTTCGGCCGCGTGCTGGATGGCCCGCACCACCTTGGCCGAAGGCGGATAAGGGTTCTCGTTCGTGTTGAGCTTGATGAACTTGCCGGTCTGCGGCTGTTCGCCGGGCACGTACCCGGACATCGCTTCGATTTCGGGCCGAAAGTAGGTCATGGAAGGCTTCGCAATTTCTGGTTCTCGGGTGCGGCGACTGGGGACGAGCACGGATAGGAGCGCGAAAAGCCAAGCTATCTTATCACTTTTCCAGCGGCGAGTCGTTTGGGGACGCCTCGCCGCCCACCAAGGCCAGATTATCCCGGTGGATCACCTCTTCATAGGGTCGATGGCCGAGGACTTGGGCGATGCGGCTGGACGCCAGCCCTTGAATTCTCCGGAGGTCGGCGGCGGCATAATTCGTCAAGCCTCGGGCGATCTCCCGGCCGCGCTGGTCACACAGTGCCACCGCGTCGCCTTTTCCAAAGTCACCCTCCGAAGCCACGATGCCGATCGCCAGCAGACTGCATCCCTGCTCGGCCACCGCCCGCACGGCGCCGGCATCCAGCAGCAATCGGCCCAGCGGCCGGGCCGAAAAGCCGATCCAGCGTTTCCAGGGACTGACCGACTTGCCCTGTGCCAGAAACAGCGTCCCGATGTCCTCGCCGGACAAGACTTGTTTCAAAATCCCCGGGTGGCGGCCGCCCGCGATGATCACGTTCTCGCCGGCAGTCGTTACGATCCTGGCCGCTTCCAACTTGCTGGCCATCCCGCCTTTGCTCAATCCGGTGACGCGATCCCGCACCAGGCTGCGGATCGAGTCATTCAGCCGAGCGACTGTCGGAATGACTTGCGAGCCGGGATCCTGCGGGTCGCCGTCGTACAGCCCGTCCACGTCCGACAGGATTACCAGCAGAGGGGCGCGCAGCAGATTGGTGACCAACGCCGCCAAACGATCGTTGTCGCCGAACGCCGTCATCAACTCGTCCACCGCCACGGTGTCGTTTTCGTTGATGATGGGAACGGCGTTGAACTCCAATAGCGACAGCAGCGTGTTGCGGACGTTCAAGTACCGTGTGCGATGGCTGATGTCGTCGGCCGTCAACAGCACCTGGGCCGCGCGGCGGCCGTGCTTGCGGAACGTGCGATCGTAGGTTTCGATCAAGCTGGTTTGACCGACGGCCGCCACGGCCTGCAGTTTCGCCAGATCGGCGGGCCGCCGGTTCAAACCGAGCAAACTCATACCGGCGCCGACCGCCCCCGAGCTGACCAGCACCACGCGGTGGCCGGAATCGTAGGCCGCGGTGACGTCTTCGGCCAGACAGGCGATCCGATCTTCGTTCAGCCGGCCGTCGGCGTGCGTGAGCACGCGCGTGCCGACTTTGACGACCAGAGTATGGGCTGTTGCCGTGACTTCTTGACGCAGGATATTGGGCATAGGGGCCCTATTCAACAGATTCTTCCACCGTTCGTCAACAGCCCTGCGCGACCGGCGAACGAGAAGGCACAAAACGCAGGAAGGCGACCGGCGCCACAGAGATGTTTCGGCAGATCGTCACGATATCTTCCCGGTGGCAGGTGATGCGGTACACGACCGTGCTGCTGCCGGCGGCATCATCGTAGCCCGCTTCCGATTCGATGCCGAGGGTGAGCTTTCCGTTCAAGCACACGGGCACTTTGCGCGGTACGCGAATGCATAACTGGACCTGCGCGTCCGGAACTTCGCTCAGCCGTCCCGGCCGCGGCGCTGCGGGCGCCGCGTCATTCCAGCGTCCGGCTCCCGAACTCCTGAAACGACATTCGCTGCGTTCGATCGAAACATGACGCGGGCATTGGAAGCCGAGTCGCACGCGGGTTCCTCCCAGCCGCGCGCCGTCGCGGCCGGAAATCTCCTCAACGGTTACCGTGATTTCGTCCGCGAGCACAATGCTTTCGTTTCGCTTTCGGGTGAGCACAAGCATCGGAACCCTCCTGGATCTGGAACTCGGCAGCCAACGACAAATTGAAAACTGATTCAGTTGCGCATTGTGCCAGTTGACCGGGGGCCAAGGCGATAGCAGTTTGAGAAAAAATGCGATCTCCTCCGTTGCTTGAATCGGAGCGGGGGATCAAGGCGTCCGGCTGGCGATCTGGCCGGCCGGGCGCACCATGCTCTGCAAGCTGGCCACCGGAACGCAGGTCCGGAAAACCATTTGCAGATTCCGCTGTTGCCCGCTGTCCTGGGTGTAATAGATCGATTCGGTGCTGCTGACCACCGCGACCACTTGTCCTTGGCCGTTCAGCACCGGCGCTCCGCTGGACCCCCGGGCGTATTCCGCCGTGATCGCGACCGCATCGGCTTGCCCGCCCGTCGCTTGGATCTTCATATACCGGGAGATGACGCCGGCGGTGTAACAGAAGAAGCGGCCGTCCGGGTGGCTGATGACGCTGACCGCGGAACCAACCGGAGCCGGGGGCGTGCTGTCGGCCAATGGCAGCGGCCGCAAGCCTTCGGCCTCCACTTGGAGAATCGCCAGATCGTTTGGCCGGCTAGCGGCCAGCACCCGCTGGACCGGGTAAACACGTGAGTCGGCGGTCATCACTACGAGCGTTCGCTCGGTCGGCGAGTCGACGACGTGATAGTTGGTGGCGATCGCTCCGTCGGAACTGAGCACGAATCCCGAGGCAATATTGACGTGCCAGCGCACGCACTTGTTGCACTTGTACAGGCCCCCGACGACGACCACTGACTCTTTCGCGAAGCGGAACAATTCGGCGGAATCGCTGATACTGGGACCGTTGCGAGGGAGATCCAGCTGGCAGGTTGCCGCGTCCAACTGTTTGACGAGAACGGCCGCGTCCACCGCGCGCCCGCCTTCGATCAACGACACGCCTTGACGAATCAGCGTGCTCTTGAGCACTCGATCCTCGATCCCGAGCGTCTCCCCCCGATCGTGGTCGGCGTCCTGGCAGCGGCTCGCGGCGAGCCCGGCTTGGTCGCAGGCGGAATAACCGCATTGTTTCCAGAAGAAAAAATAAGCCGGTTGCAGCAAAAGCAGCACTCCGGCGATCGCGGCCAATGTCCAACGCATGAACAGATCTCCCGGCTTCGGATTGTGGATACCCGCTTTCAGTATACGACTCGGCTCGCTAACACGGCGCAGAATCAAGCCGGAAAAACACCCCCCCCCACGGCGCTGGACGGCAGCCGCGGCGCGAACGGCAAAGTTTCCGCGAACCGCAAGGTTTGGCGTCGAGGCCGCCATTATACCTATGGCTTCATGATTTCCCCTTTCGAGCTGTTGCTTTCGATCAGGCCCGAGCTGGCGCAAGCAGTAATGCGAGGTGGCATGGAACTCCGTACTCGGCTCCTGCTGGAAAAGGTCAAAGCCAGCAGGCCCCAGAGCGTGAACTCATCCGCCGCCGACAAGCCGGACGGGCAAGTCAACCACACGTTTGCCATGACCAGGTACTCCTTCCGGTCGCGATACCCGTACGTCGTCCCATGGATCAGGCGGCCGCGCAACGACGCCACGGGGGCGAGCGGCCGCAGGGCATGCTCGACCAATGACAGCTGGGCGCGTCCGCTGCCGACGTGCGGCACACGCGCGGGCTTGGCCGCCGGTCTCGGACGCTCCGTCGAGCCGGTGGCAGGGGCCACTTGGGGCGTATCGGACGCCATTTCCGAAGAGTCTACGTCGCGTCCCCCCGTGCCCCCCAGGACTTCAACTTGCCTGCTGCCAAGGCTCAGAGTATTTGATGCCAAGACTCAGATTGTTCGGCGTCTTTCTCAGATTCGCTGCCCTTTGCGAGGCACGTGCTCTCTGGGGCTCCACACCACTACGACGGCCCCGAATCCCCTGCCAGCTCATATGTTGCGCGCTTTGGCGGGGTACCAGTTAGATTTGGAGTGGGCGGGGTACAGAGCGGGGGCTGAAAGTGAGACTTCGCTCCAAGTACTCTGGGCCGGGGCACCTGCCGCGTTGTTCTGGTTGGCATCCGTCACTCGCAGGCGACGGCGTCGCGAGTTTGTGGTACGATGCCATGATGAAATCGACAACCGTACTACATCGTGTGCTTGAGCCTGTCCTACGGTCACTGCCGCCGGAAGCGGCACGGCAGATTGCCTGCGCGCAGGCCGACGAGGAACTTCAGCAGCGCGTCGAGGAGTTGGCGCGCAAAGCGAACGAAGGCATGTTGACTGCTGAAGAGCAGTCGGAGTACGAAGCCTACGTTGATGCGGGCGACATCGTCGCTACGCTGCAGGCCGTCGCACGGAAAACCCTCCAGGCGGTGGCTGGTTAATGGATGCCGAGACACGCCGAGTTTCCCAAGAACCGG